>Ga0209272_10002479_pt1 | contig 10338 bp, 8 predicted proteins | sample tdDd002_FD_187125 | JGI IMG/M metagenome (GOLD analysis project Ga0209272, IMG submission 187125) | Marine sediment microbial communities from the Atlantic coast under amendment with organic carbon and nitrate - tdDd00.2 (SPAdes)... | ecosystem: Environmental > Aquatic > Marine > Coastal >... | reverse complement strand
GAAGAGGGTTACCAGCCGTGTAACGATAAGACCATGTGTCTTTTCCTCGATGGTTTAATTATCGAAAAGCGTGGCCTGAAAGAAGGCGCAGAGATCCCTGAGCCGGTATCGCAAATCAATAACAACCTTATCTTCAAGAAGCTAAGAGTGGCACTCGAGATGCGTGAAGATGACATCATCAACACATTAACTTTGGCTGAGTTTAACATGTCAAAATCTGAATTAGGTGCCCTATTCAGAAAGCCGGGTCATAAGCACTTCAAAGAGTGTGGCGATCAGGTATTACGTAACTTCCTGACCGGCTTATCGCTAAAACATCGCGGTAAATAAACCCGACACTTAAGGTGATTAAGTCTTAAACAAAAGCACAGCTCAGGCTGTGCTTTTTTGTGTCTACCATCTAGGTTGTTTTAAACAAAATGATAAAAAAATAATCATAAAATTAGTCCGCTAAAATACAACAAAGATCACACTTTGTGTTAATCTTCCCAAGCATAGAAAACAGCATCCTAAATAACTAAAAACATCATAAAGGTTACCCATGGACGATCACAAACGCCCGCTCTACCTTCCATTCGCAGGTCCAGCTATTCTCGAAGCCCCTTTGATCAACAAGGGCAGCGCATTCACCGATGAAGAACGAGTTTTTTTCAACCTGGAAGGCCTGCTTCCCCATGTGATTGAAACCATCGAGGAGCAAGCCTCTCGAGCCTATGACCAGTACACTAATTTCACCAACGATCTCGACAAACATATCTATCTGAGAAATATCCAGGACACCAACGAGACACTCTACTATCGTCTGGTTCAAAATCACATCACCGAGATGATGCCGATCATCTATACCCCGACTGTAGGTATGGCCTGTGAGCGTTTCTCAAAAAACTACCGTCGTAACCGTGGCCTGTTTATCTCTTACCCAAATAAAGATCGCATCGATGATCTGTTAAATAACTCCACTCGTCAGAAGGTGAAAATTATTGTGGTCACCGACGGTGAACGTATTCTTGGTCTGGGTGACCAAGGTATAGGTGGTATGGGGATCCCGATTGGTAAGCTGTCACTCTACACCAGCTGTGGTGGCATCAGCCCTGCGTATACCTTACCCATCACTCTCGATGTCGGTACTGATAACCCGAATCTACTCGAAGATCCCATGTACATGGGCTGGCGCCATCAACGTATTGGCGGCGAAGAGTATACTGAATTTGTCGAAGCCTTTATGCAAGCGGTACATCGCCGTTGGCCCGATGCGTTAATTCAATTTGAAGATTTTGCGCAAAAAAATGCGATGCCACTACTCGAACGATACAAAGAGCAATATTGCTGCTTCAATGATGATGTTCAAGGCACGGCTGCAGTAACGGTAGGTTCACTATTAGCGGCCTGTAAAGCGGCAAAAACTAAGCTAAGTGAGCAACGCGTCACCTTCCTGGGAGCAGGCTCTGCCGGATGTGGTATTGCCGAAGCTATAGTGGCCCAAATGATCGCTGAAGGACTGAGCGAGCAACAGGCACGCTCGCAGGTCTTCATGGTCGACCGCTGGGGCTTGCTGCAAAATAACATGCCAACCCTGTTGCCATTCCAACAAAAGCTGGCGCAGAAGTGTGATGACATCGAAAGATGGGACAGTTTCAGTGAAAATATCTCACTGCTGGATGTCGTCAACAACGCTAAACCTACGGTGTTAATTGGCGTATCCGGTGCCCCAGGTGTATTCAGTGAGGAGATAATCAAAATGATGCATAGCCATTGTTCTCGTCCAATCATCTTCCCGCTATCTAATCCAACGAGCCGGGTCGAAGCCACACCGAAAGATCTGCTGCACTGGACAAAAGGTCAGGCACTCGTTGCAACGGGCAGTCCATTCGAACCGGTAGTAGTGGAAGATGAAACGTTTGAAATCGCCCAATGTAACAACAGTTATATCTTCCCCGGAATAGGTCTGGGCGTCTTAGCCGCCGGTGCCAAACGGGTAAGCAATGAGATGTTGATGGCATCGAGCCGCGCATTAGCCGAGTGCTCGCCTCTGGCACTCGAAGGCGAGGGCCCACTGCTACCGCCGCTGGAAGAGATCCACCAGGTCAGTAAACATATCGCCTTTGCCGTAGGTAAGGTTGCCATCGAGCAAGGACACGCCCTACCCTGTACCGATGAGCTACTAGAGCAGTCGATTGAAGACAACTTCTGGACCGCAGAGTATCGACGTTATAAGAGAACTTCTTTCTAGGTTCGAGGTTCGAGGTTCGAGGTTCGAGAACAGATTAAAGCTACCGGTTAATATCGGTAGCTTTTTTATTGCCTTGTAATGAAGGCAAGTTACATTTTCTCTTCGGGTTATTTGGTATTTATTAGGTAAGTTGAAGATCGTACTTTCCTGTTAATCTACAGCCTGCGGCTCGCTTATGTGTAGATACTTCAGCGAAACGCCGACTCTTGATTTCAAATGAGTCATCCTTGGAGGCTCTACGATGGCATCTGCAGTAAAAGGATTTACGAATGTCGCGATCACATGGATGTGAAAGAGCGACCATGCCATGAACGTCCGCTGCCGCATCTACACCCAGGGTATTTTTCTCTCCGATTAGGCTTTGTTAGATAAATTTATTAATAAAGAAATGCTCTTTAACATGATAAAAGTTTAATGTTAAAACTTTGTTAGTGTTATTTTGAACCTAAATTGTTTTAAGTAATCTACATATAAACTTTTATAAAATTATAGTACAGGGAGTGTAAAAATTGGCCGCCTACTTTTCAATCGTATTAGCTGCTTTAACAATAGTTTCAGGGGGGATCTGGCTGACAGATACAATTCTATTTAAACCCAAACGTAAGATGACATTAAAACTTGCCGAATCAACAAAAAAATTAACGGACGAAGCCAAAGAGCTAATCATTCGAGAGCCCTATATTGTTGAGACTGCTCATTCTATATTTCCAGTCATTGCTGCTGTATTCGTTTTGAGATCATTCCTCTATGAGCCTTTTCAGATCCCTTCTCCTTCTATGATGCCAACATTGTTAAATGGAGATTTCATTTTAGTAGAGAAATATGCTTATGGGTTAAAAGATCCAATATGGCGAACTCAGCTTATCGAAACGGGTAAACCATCGTATGGTGATGCGATTGTATTTAAGTATCCGGTCGATCCTAAAATTGACTATATAAAACGTGTCATTGGTTTACCTGGTGATACGATCATCTATCGAAATAAGCAATTATTTATTCAAAAAGCTTGTCTAAAAAATGCCACTAACAGTAGTGAATGCCCAAAGCTCGAATTAATACGCCATACAGAATTAGATAAAGGGGAGTTCAGTGAACAAGGTATGCCAATGCTACGCTTTGAAGAGCAAATATTTGGTATGAAACACGATATTCTAATTAATCCTAGACGGCCTGAGATGGCTCAATCGTATTATAAACAGCAAGGAACTAATGTCTCTGAATTTGTTGTGCCCGAGGAAAATTACTTTGTAATGGGAGATAACAGAGACCATAGCTCTGATAGTCGATTTTGGGGATTTGTCCCTGAAGATAATGTAGTAGGTAAAGCTGTTATGATTTGGATTAGTTTTGAATTCAACCGTGATGAAAAAGACTTTTTACCTAAATGGTTACCTACAGGTATTCGATTGAATCGTATCGGAAAAATCAATTAAGTCATTAATGATATGTGGGGGCTGGGTAAACTTTATTTGATTACTATACCTTGTTTAATCCAAACACCCACCTAAGAGCCTTAGCACTAACACACTTTTGTCCAAAATCGAGTTTGAGAGGACTTGTAAACCTTAATCGAAGAGATAGCTATCTCGAAACCAGAGCAGGTGTAAACGCGGCTGCGAGCTTCCAAAACATGGATGTTTTGGCAGAGCCTACAGGGAATGTACTCGCGGCGTCTCGCAGAAGTGTTTGCACATAAGCCCACGGCAGGTGATTAATTAAAAGTGGACTTGGGTAGGCAATAACCAAGATAAATACAAATAAAGTAAAATGAACCAATAAGAAAATAATCAGACTTGTTATTCGACAAGTCGCCCAGTAAAAGCAAGATACAAAAAAGGCCATGGTTTCCCATAGCCTCAACCAGCACCCAGTGAAAGGATTAACACCTCATACTCGGGAGGTGATTACTTTCCGTCGACTACTTACCTTCAATAACCGCGCGGATACTGTTAAGCAGGGCTCTGTCGGTACGGGATTTTTTCAGTTTCTTACCGCTTTCTTTCAGTGACTCATCGGAGATACGGGTGAAGATACCGTTGTATTCCTTTTCGTCGATAGCTTCATCGCTGTCGGCCATATCAGAGATATCCTGAGCAACACGACTCAACTGCAACCAGGCATTGGCGATATAGAAACCGTGAAAATCTTCCCTTGGCAACAAGGCTTGTGCGCTCTTTGGTAGCGCTTCCCATCCTTTAGCAAACTTCTCATCATTATCTTCGAGCAGTTCGTTACATAGGTTGGCGTAGGCCTCCATCAGATTATCAGGGAGTTGCTCCATAGGAATCACGGTATTACATACATTCAATGAAACTTGCTCAGCTCGCGCTTTATATTCAACAGAAATATCAGTCATAGTTAACTCGGTATCGTTTAAAATTATTTGTTTATGTACCCGACTCTTCATCGTTCGAATACGGGTCAAATGCCTACTCTCGCCAGCTTGTCCTTTAGAACTTTCCACTCACATACAGGCCGTAATTCCCATTCCCTGCAATTGGGGTAATGGTAATGCCTTTATAAGGGTCGGTAAAATACACACCGGATAGTACGCCAATGGCGGCGCCGACAAGCACATCTTCTACATGGTGTTGATCGCTGGCAACCCGGGTGTAGCCAACATAAGCGGCACCGACATAAGCGGGTATTGCCCATTCCCAACCATAACGCTGCTGTACAAATGTCGCGGCGGCGAAAGTATCGGCGGTGTGGCCAGAGGGAAATGAGTCCATGTCGGAACCATCGGGGCGCTCCTTGTCTACCGCATATTTAAGCCCTTCGACAGCGATACGAGAAACAACCCCCGTCTTGATGAGTTGCCAGCTACCCCCAAAGTCATCTTCATAGGCTAATGTCGCGCCAAAAGTGGCCGCGGGGAGCAACAGATGTAATATATCCCCGGACTTTTCCAGGTTTGATTTTGCCATTGTCGGCCCACACATTAACAACAATATGCTCGCAAAAAACAGTCTCACAACAGCGACCCACTCATGTTCGATTAATTAAGCGTGCAGTTATACCTTCAGACCAGCTCAAATGCAAAAGACTCTTACCCACAACAGATGTCCACAATATGTGCCAGCAACACAAAAGTATACAACTGCCTATATGCGGGTGTAATATTGTTCAACATAAAACTCATTAATAAAAACCTAATTGATGGTTAATTAATGCAATAAAGCATGCGGTCAGTGGAAACTGTATGCTATGTTTAAATGATGAATAAGATCAAAGGCATTAGTTAAACCAGATGAAAAAACGATGGCTGAATAGAGTGTATTTTTTGCTGATGAATATCGGCCTCTGTTCTGCGCTTTTTTCGTCGTCTTTGCTTGCCACAGAACAAACCAGTGTCGATGATATTCTTTCCGAGATAGAGAGCGGTATTGCAATCCCCCCCTCCGAGTTAACCCAAAAACTCGAATATCTTAAAGCGCAGATATCGGCCGATGATATTCCACACTATTTCAGATTACAAAGTGCCCTTTGCTGGAATTATGACCCTACCGATGCAAAGCAAAGAACCGAGGCTATTGAGCTTGCCGATACACACTTAGCCTCCGATAAAATCCAGCAAGTTCCCGACATGCTCACAGATATAAAGCTTTGCCGCGCTTGGTTCTATCAACATCAGGGGCGTGTCGAACTGGCATTAGAAGAGTACAACCAACTTGTAGGGGATGCTTACCAACTTGAATCACCCAAACTCATCGCCGATGCACGTAGTGTCCGTGGGGCCATGTACTCGTTTCAGGGGAATTTTGCCCAGGCTTTAGAAGATCTCATCACCGCTCAACACCTATATGACAGCCTTAAACTTAAGTATTGGTCACTCTATAATCTGACTGAGTTAGCAACCAGCTACCGCAGATTCGGCGATCCTCAGACCGCCATAAAATACTACCAACAACTGGAAACAAAATTTATTGCACTCGGAGATATGAATTCGGCAAATGGAATATTGTCAGAGATGGCCATAGCCTTAGAAGAGTTGGGTGAATATGAACTGGCGCTGGAAAAATATCAACAGAGTCATCAGTATTGGACAAAGCAGGGAAGCGAACTTGGTTCAAGTACTACTGCTGTTAATATATCGGGGACATTACTCAAGTTAAACCGAATAGATGAAGCCGAGGCCTATCTTACCGAAGCGAGTCAATCTATTAAACCGGATAACGAGGCTTTCTACAGTTTTATGAAACTGTTCAAGGCTCAAGTCCTCCTGATGCAAGGCGCTCCCGCGCAAGCCCTGATTGAACTCAATGACGCTAAAGCAGCATTTTCTCGTGTTAAAAACACCCGAGGTATGGCACAGCTTCTTCTATTAGAAAGCCAAACTTTTAGTACTCAACAAAGTTGGAAGCAGGCCTTCAGATCTCTGGAGCAATACCTTGTCTTACACAACGAGTTGGATGCAAAGCTGCAATCTAACCGTACCACTGAGATGCGTACGCGTTTTAATACCAAGCGAATTGAAAATGAAAATGAACGCTTAATTGAATACCAGCGAATTAAAGAACATGAATTAAAAATCGTAAAGCAGAATAAACAGCTTGAATATGCGGTGCTGGTTCTGGCGTTCATTGTTATCTTAAATATCTCCTTCTTTGCCTTCAAGCAAGCTCAAAAATCTAAGTTGTTGGAAGTGCTCGCCATGACCGATCATCTGACTCAGCTTCCTAACCGCAGGCATACCTATACCACAGGTGAAAAGCTATTTTCAGTTAAGCCTCCGTCGCTGGCATTGATCCTGTTCGATGCCGATAACTTTAAATCTGTAAATGATAACTATGGTCATGATATCGGCGATAAAGCCCTAATCAAACTCGCCACAATAAGTAGCGCTCATATGAGAAAAAATGACTTGGTTGGCCGGGTCGGTGGAGAAGAGTTTTTAATTATTTTACCTGAGACCACACTCAATCAAGCCACCGAGATAGCGCAGAGACTCGTCGACTCTATCGCCAAATCAGACTTGAGCGATATCGCACCTAACTTTAGTATGACAATCAGCGCAGGCATTGCCGCTCAGGAGAATGATAAGAGTTTCTCAGAGTTGCTTAAACGTGCCGACAGTGCACTGTATCAGGCAAAGTCCGGGGGAAGAAACTGCGCTATCAGCAATACAAATAAACCCAATTAAGGGATGCACCAGACCAGATTACCTCTCCCGCCACAGCACCTCAACGCCTTCGGAGTGATTTAACTCACCGAACCATTGTCGATACAGTTTCCTGTAAAGACCTGAGTCTTTATATTTGATAAGCGCCTCACTCCACAGAGTGATCACAGACTCATCGGTTCCCGCAGAAAACGCCAGATAGAGATCGATTTCGGAGACAACAAAAACGGGCTTTACCCGCTCTGGCTTTATCCCTATCTCTGAGAGCAGGCTATTTACGGCAACATCAGCCTGGCACCAAAATCGTACCCGGCCACGCATCAGCTGCTTAGCGTTCTGCTGGGGAAAGCTGGCAATCAACAATTGATCCACTCCAGCCCGTCTTAACACTCCTTCTCCCAGAGAGCCGCGATATGCACCGACTAAACCAGCCCTCTTCACCTCCTCTATTGAATTTATCTCTATAATATCTTCAGTTCTGGTGTAGAGAGATATCTTGCTTGTCAGAATTGGGCCGACAAAATCAAATTGCTTTCGACGGTCTTCATCGACAGAGGTGGCGAATAACATAACATTTGGCGTTGAGCTTGCTATAGAAAATCCTCTCGCCCAAGGAAGAACCTCGACCGGATAACCACTTCCCATTGAAGCTTGTAACTGATTAACCAGCTCTACGGCGAATCCTTTGGCTATGCCATCATCTTCATAAGAGACTGGGGACCAGGGCTCTGTAATTAATCTTAATTGCGCTACATCTTGCGTGGCAACAGCCTTGCTTGCGGGAAAAAAGCTCCCGATAAGTAATGAGACGACAATAATCGAAGCATAGCTACCAAAACACCTCATAAGACTCCATAAGAAAAAGCTGAACACTCCACAAAACCAGACAATATCAATCGACTCTCAACGAGCGATTTGTCCCCATATCCATTCATCACTGTAAGTTTAATCTAAACTCAAACCTAAACGATTCCAACCGGTGGAAAAATAACTAAAAAACAAAAAAGCAGGTCCTGCTCTAATCGACTTGCCGTTACTCATGGCAAAGATAACTTAAGCGCCAAATCAAAGTAAACCGAATGAAGTTCCACCTTTAAGACAGGCAGAGACCAATAAGGTAACTGGGTAACTGGGTAACTATGAGGTATTAAAGTGAGAATTAGGTAATTTTCAAACTAGCATTGGCAACTAAAATAAGCAGGCATTTGATATTAAGGGTTATAAGAAAAACAAAAGTGAAAATTTCTGAATGATTTGTAAATCTAATATATTGCGACCATTTTATCATAATGTTAATCTATGCGCTCGAATAGCTTCGTATAATCCCAATGATATGGTTTGGGAGTTTCTACCAAGAGCCACAAATTCTTGATTATGAAGTCTGTAACTTTATGCACTATCCAAAATATGTACTATCTCTATAGGTAGAATTATTTAATTCAATCCATAGACGGTGTTCCTATTTAGGTACTATCCAATAAAGGTAGAGACTCATGAATTATTTTAACCTGCCCAAGATCGATCTACATTGTCACCTAGACGGCAGCGTTCGCCCACAAACCATTATCGATCTCGCTCAAGAGCAAAACATCCCTCTTCCAAGCCAAGATATCAATGAAATCAATTCATTAATGATAGCTCCTGAGACTTGCCAAAACCTTGAAGAATACCTGATGCGTTTCGATTTGCCTCTGTCAGTTATGCAGACCGAAGCCGGGATTGAGCGGATCTCATTTGAACTTTTTGAAGATGCGGCCAAAGAGAATGTAAAATACTTCGAGGTTCGTTTCGGTCCACAACTGCATCAGCAGCAAGGGTTGAGCTTCAAGCAGATCATCAATAGTGTCGTCAAGGGCATGCAGCGCGCCGAGGCTCAGTATGATATCAAGGGCAATTACATCCTCTCTATCTTAAGAACCTTTCCAAAAGATAACATTAATGCCGTCATAGATGCCGGTGCAGATTTCTTAGGTAAAGGAGTGGCCGCTTTCGATCTTGCCGGTGCAGAGCTACCGGGCTTCTGCCAAGAGTTCATCCCCTATGCCAAGTACGCCAAAGATAAGGGCTATCACATCACCATACATGCCGGTGAACAAGGGGTTGGCCAGAACGTGTATGACGCTGTCTCACAGCTGAATGCTGAACGTGTGGGTCATGGTATCCATATCACAGGCCATCAGGGGGCTTATGACTTGGTTAAGCAGCAAAATGTTGGCTTAGAGACCTGCCCGAGCAGTAATATCCAAACCAAAGCGGTAAATAAGTTAAGTGAGCATCCGTTTAAGGCCTTCTATCAAGCTAAACTGCCCACTACAATCAATACCGATAATCGAACCGTATCGAACACCACGATGACAGATGAGGTTCGCAAGGTAATGGAAGAGTTCAGTTTGAGCCGTGAAGATTACTTCAACATCTATAAGATCAGTATCGAGCAGGCGTTCGCGTCCGATGAGGTCAAACAGCATCTTATGCAGTTCGCCGAATAGCAATTAACATCACAGCCAGCTAAACGAAATATGGGGGATCGAAAAACGATTCCCCTTTTTTAATTCAATGCACAGATAGCCTTCAGCAATACCTAACGATCTTCATTTACTGCTAAGCACCTCTGTTGCCCGAGAGCTGTTTTGACCAGGTTTTGAAGTCGACTCTCTCGATGGAAGCGATGGGTACGCTCCCATACATAAAATGAGTGTACAACCCAGTGCCATAGTGGCCGACATGGCCCACAACACCTCGGTGTAGCGAGCTAATCGATCATAGGCTAATCCCATGATTAGTGGACCGATACTGGCACCTAATTTAAAACCAGTGTAACTATAACCGTAGATAACACCGAAAGAGCGCTTTCCGAAATACTTAGTGGTGAAATAGGCCATGGCATCAAATTCTGCACCGATAGCAATACCGATAAGACCAGTCGAGATAGCCGCCATCTCTCCGGTAGCTCCCATCGAAAAGGCCGCTAATCCCAGGATAGGTC
>Ga0209272_10002464_pt1 | contig 10370 bp, 4 predicted proteins | sample tdDd002_FD_187125 | JGI IMG/M metagenome (GOLD analysis project Ga0209272, IMG submission 187125) | Marine sediment microbial communities from the Atlantic coast under amendment with organic carbon and nitrate - tdDd00.2 (SPAdes)... | ecosystem: Environmental > Aquatic > Marine > Coastal >... | reverse complement strand
TGTCCTTTTTCATTCAGAATTAAATAATCAATCCAGAATTTAGCCGCTTCCTTCATTAAAGGATAGGCCTGATTTCTTAAGTATTCCTTATCCTGAGTGAATTCATAATGTTCCCAAGTGTGTTGACACAACCAAGCTGCTCCTCCAGGGAAAAATCCCCATGGAAACCCCCATCCTGGTGCTGTAAATCCATATGGATTATTCATGGTATTTACAATCCAACCTCGGGTATTAAAATGCTCCTTTGCTGATATCTTACCTGGCTCCACCAATGTTTCCATATAATCGAACAATGGCTCATGACATTCCGAAAGGTTAGTCACCTCAGCAGGCCAATATAACATTTGCTGATTGATATTCATATGATAGTCGCAAGCCCATGGTGGATTAGTAGAATTGTTCCACTTGCCTTGCAATGTCAAAGGCATCGAACCCGGACGAGAACCCGAAATCATTAAATATCTGTTATATTGAAAGTATAATGCTTCGAATGCAGGATCAAAGGTTCCTGCGTAATACTCTTTCTGACGACGATTTGTTGGGATCGTATCACGATTTGGACCATCCAGTTTGAAATCAACTCGATTAAATAATGACTTGTAATCTGTTAAGTGAGCAGTAAAAATATCTTTCTCACTCATTCCATCAATTGCAGCAATTGTATTTGTTAACTGATTTTTATAATCATTACCCAAATAATTTGGATATTCATTTTTATACTCAGTAGCAGCAGTATGATAAAGCACTAATTCTGTAGCATTATTTACCAATATTTTACCATTATCATATGAAAGATCTCCGTCGGTATCGAATTTTACTTTTACACCAAATTTTAGGCCATTATCCTCTAAAACAGCATTCAAAGTATATATCTTGTTCGCTAACTGTTCGTTTAATTTCTTGTGAGGAGTTTTTAGGCTAAATTCATACGAACTTTTTGCAGAACTATTGAATTTATAAACCAAAATTCTTTTAGGATAATGTCCATAAAATGATCGTTTATAATCAATTCCATTAGACTTATAACTCACAGCAATTGCACCTTCTTCCAAATTAATTTCCCGGCGATAATCTGTGTATTTATCAACGCCCAAAACTTTTACAAAGATATCTCCCATGGTTTGCTGAGCACCATAATCTCCAAACATTGGTTCATTGTTTTCACTTTTGTGATATATGCCTGTAGCTTTATCGTAAGCAAGGCGATGTGCTTTTTTAAACTCACCTTTTTTTAGCAATTCTCTGATTTTAGGAATCTGCTTGTGCGCATCCTTTCGATTCCCATAATTGTAATCCTTATTGGCACGAGGTCCACCTGCCCAAAGAGATTCTTCGGTAAATTGTATTTGTTCTTGATTTGGCTGTCCAAACATCATGGCACCCATGTAGGCGTTACCAAAAGGCAGACCTTCGGTCATCCAATCTGTAGCTGGCTGGTCGTACCATAGTTTTAATTCGTTTTCCTTTTTATCCTGAGAACCACAAGATACCAAAATGGAAAATATAAATAAATAAAATAAATGTTTCATTATATTGATTTTAACTAGTTTATTCTTGAGGAAATAAGCCTTTTAATTCAGTCCAGGACATTACCTTAGAATGTCCCCATCCTTGTTTTGAAAGATCACAAAAATCTCCCTGTCTTTTCATTTCTTCCCTCAATAACTGCTTCAATTCATCAAATTTATCCTTGTATTTCGGATTTGTTGATAAATCATTTAATTCCAATTGATCCTCTTTTAAATTGAATAATTGAAATTTGTGACTACCATTTACATTGTAACCAATAAGCTTATACTCATCTTTACGAATCGCTCTTTGTACGTTTGAATATGCTGTAAACAAATGATCCCTCGCTGAAAAATTATCCTTGCTAAATGCATTATAAAATGATTTACTTTCAACTGAAGAAGGGATTTCGAAACCAAGCATATCGCAAAGAGTTGGATATACATCGCTTAGATAACAATAGCTATCCTGTTTTTTATTTTTAGGAATTCCAGGTCCGCTAATTACAAGAGGAACACGCATACTATGATCATATAGATTTTGCTTTCCCAATAATCCGTGTTGCCCCATTGCCAAACCATTATCGCCGGCAAAAACAATAATCGTGTTATCCAATTCACCTGATTCTTTCAGTGCATTGTAAATTCTTCCAATTTGGTAATCTACTTCGCTTATCATTCCATAGTAAGCAGCCAATTCACTCTTTACTGCAACAGAATCACGCGGAATAGGTAAAAACACCTCATCACGAATATCCATAGCTCCATTATCGAATGGGTGAATTAACTTAAAATTATCTGGAAGTGATACTTTGGAAGAATCATATTTTTCTTTAAACTCCTTTGGTGGAGTTCGTGGATCATGGGGTGCTGTAAATGCTACATAAGCAAAAAATGGTTTTGCCTTCTCTTCTCTTTTCTTAATAAAATCTATTGCTGCATCAGCATAATATTCCGAAGAAAAATGATCTCCTTTAAATCCGGAAGAGTGCTTATAAGCACCGGTAGTATCATAATGGTGAAGGTGAGGTTTAAAATGTCCTCCACTCTCATAAGAGTGCATTCCTCCAAAGAAAATATTCTCGCCATGAGAAAATCCTCTATTAAAATCTTTTTTAGGGTTATGCCATTTTCCAGTAGCAAAAGTTTCATATCCATTCCTACCAAAATGTTCAGGTAATAATCTATCCGATTCGGGAATATATTCTCCGTCTTCCTTCAGGTGATATAAATTTTTACCTGTCATAATCATTGTGCGGCTTGGTAAACATACCGCTCCTCCCAACGATCCCATCACATGGGCATGAGTAAATGTAACTCCTTCATGAACCAAATGATCCATATTGGGAGTTTTTATTTCCTCATTCCCTAATGCACCTATTGCATCAAATCTTTGATCATCGGTTAAGATAAATAATACATTAGGCGTTTTTTCAATATCTTTTTTTTTATCGGGTTGTATGAAGTTACATTGTCCGAATAAACCAACAGAAGATAATGAGTATAACAAAGCTGTAAGCTTTCTCATAATTCTTGTTTTTAAGATTTAACTATCAGTAAAGATAGAATTGGAGCCAAAATCTTACCATTACTCCAATCCTAATCTTCACTGATTATACTAGCCTAGCACATTGATTATTTATTCTTGTAGAAGTTCTGAAGGATGAAGAAAGCTTTCTTCTTTTCTCCAGTTTCAGAGATCAATCCTTTTCTATTGTATCCATCCTGAATTCCTCCTAATGGTCTTCTTGGAGAACGGAAATCTGATAAAATCCAAGGTGTTGAACCTGCCCATTGTGGAATTTTAGATAACATTTTCAACTGCTCACGATAAATTGCAGCCTGATATTCTTCCGTCCACTGAGTTGTTTCGTCGCCATGAAAGCCTGCCAATGCGCCTCCTCCAAATTCTGAAACAATTACTGGCTTATCGTACATGATTTTCCACTGAATTTTTTCACAAGAAGTTGGCTTTCCGGTATACCATCCGATGTATTCGTTGAAACTTAACAAATCAACATATTTAGCAAACTTGTCGTCTACAATCATGATTTTCTTGTTCTTCTTGTCTTTGTGTTTTTCCATCGCAGCACTTACCAAACGAGTATCGTCATGAGAACGAGTAAATGCTACCAAACTCTTCAAGAATTTATCACGAGCTTCACCTGGAGGTGTTTCGTTAGCCATAGACCAAACAATTACAGAAGCACGGTTTTTATCACGAGTCATCACTTCTGCCAACTGATTTTCTGCATTCTTATAGGTCTCTTTGTTATCCCATGAAATGGTCCAGTATACAGGATTTTCTTCCCAAACCATCATACCCATCTCATCAGCCATACGAAGCATGTTTTCGTTGTGCGGATAGTGTGCCAAACGAACAAAGTTACAACCTAACTCTTTTGCCCAACCTAGCATTGTTCTCGCATCATCCATACTAAACGCACGATCGCCACGAATTGGATTTTCTTCATGAATAGAAATTCCTTTAAGGAAAATTTGCTCTCCATTCAATAAAATTTTCGACCCTTCAACAGCAATGGTTCTAAATCCAATTTTATCAGATAATTTATCGGCTCCTGCTATTAATTCAACATCATAAAGCTTAGGATTTTTAGGACTCCAATAAGAAATTTTTCTTGCCTTCACTGAAGTAGAAATTTCACCATTCGGATCAACAGTAAGCTCTTTATTAATTTTCAATTCGGGAATATTCAGCTTTACTTTAGAGCCTGCAGCCATTCCTTTTGTTGCGATCTTAACTCCAATTTCATTTGGTTGATTTTTCTTTAATTGGATTTTATAATCTGTAATATGCTGTTGAGGCACCTCATACAAAAATACATCTCTGGTTAAACCACCATAATTGAACCAATCGGTATTAACCGTTGGAACAGCATCGCGATGACGCATGTTGTTTACAACCACAACCAATGAGTTATTTCCTTCTCGTAAACGATCGGTAATATTAAATTCGAAAGGAGTAAATCCTCCAACATGCTGACCCAACTTTTTTCCGTTCAAATAAACATGAGTTTTATAATTTGCTCCTTCGAAACGAACAAAAACTTCGTTGTTCTCAGCTTTTTTATCGTAAGTAAACAAACGACGATACCACATCGAACCTTCGTACCAGTAATATTTGTCATTTTGCATGTTCCAGGAACCAGGAACCATTAAAGTTTCAGCTGTGTCAAAATCGTACTCCATACGATCTGTTTTATCTTTGGCTTTAGCATCCATATAGTAAGCCGAACGAGGAGATCTACTCATCTCATCAAATCGATCCAATCGATAGCTGTAGCTACCGTTATCATAAGGATCAATAATAACATTCCACTTACCATTTAAAGTTGTTTTTTCTCTGTTGTAAGTATTTTGCATCAAATCAGTCTGAGCAAAAATCCCAGAGAAAGAAAAGATGCTTAAAAGCAATAACAATGTAATTTTCTTCATTATAATTATTTAAAGGTTGAGTTTTTTTATAATGGTTGGCAGTACAATAAAATTGTACCGCCTTTTATAAATATTATTCAATTTTCACTTTTGTTTTTTGCTGATCGCGCCAAACTCCAAGTGGTGTTTTCTTATTTTTTAAACGATTTTGATAATGATCGAATAAACGCTCAACATTGTGCGTATCCTGTCCCCAAAAATCAAGAATTACATCGTTCACCTTAAAACCGAATTTCTCTAACTGACTTCCCTTAGGAACCTCAATAATAAAAACTCCGGTTTCATCATGCATACCCGTTGCAGATACCTCTCCTAAACCAACAAGATTTTTGATTTTTCCACCTAACCATTCATGAACACTTACATCTCTGGATGGTTGTGCTCCAGGCTGTAAACCAGCAGCATATTTAGGTAGTTTAGGAGTTTTTGCAATCTCTTTTAATGATGGAGATACAACACCAAAATTATTCATATCGAAATTCTGGAATCCTAAAGCAATAGCAGGAGAATTTCCTTTAACTCTGTAATCTCCTTTATCAGGATTTACAAATAAAGGATTTGCAACAACCGATTTTAAATCACGATCTAAATCATTCAAATTAGCTGGTTTTTCACCTACATCAAACAAGTTCAAATCAAGGAATGTTCCCCAATTTTCTTTCATTGCAATTGGATAATAGTACGATCCAAAAATATTTCTTACTACCACATCGCCACTATTTACTTGCCACACATGCGGATGAAGAGAATTGTTTACACAGATATTATTATCAACAACACGGTGATATCCTTCACGCAACTTAATTCCATTGTTTAAACAAAGGTTGTTGTACACATGGTAGTTAGTTGAGCCATCATCTAAATCGATATCCCAACCATGATCACAACGCATACGGTTATTTCTGATTACTGTTGTATGAATGGCATCCAACAATTCCAAACCAGGATGTTTTGCTACATTGGCATCAATCTGCTTACGGTTTGGCTGCCAAAAACGATCGCGTCCCCATGAGTTGAAAGAACCATGATCACTGGTTTCTAAAACAGTATCAAATACGTCATTGTACTCAATAATGTGTCCTCCCCAGGTTCCATCTCCAACATTGATACCGGCACGTGCACAATTGTAAATACTGTTGTGACTTACTGTAATATCCATTGCCATGGCAATTTGAACGGCTGCAGTTTGTTTTTCAACCTCACCAATGTTGTGAATCAAGTTATCGTATGCTACACATTTTGCAGGATACTGGTTTGTTTTTGGACCAATTTCCAAATCCAAATCTTCGTACTTAGTATACTCCTTATAATGAAAATTTGGACTACGAACAGCATCGGCACTACCAACAAAACAAACACCACTAGCACCTAAATTAGCCATGTGACATGAACTAACCTCAATATTACGAGCATAATTGCTTACAAAAACTGCATTTCCACCCAATTGATAAAATTTACAATTGTTTACCAAACAGTTTTCGGCACCATCCATTAAAATGGCTCCACCACGATAAATTGCCCAATCGCTTCGAAGCAATTGCTCTTTGCTCTGCATAAATGTGCGAGCTGTATGTTTAAAAGTCAGATTTTTAATTTCAACATATTGCACAGGATTCTTTTCACTCCCCTTCATTACAATAATTTCCGAAACGCCATCTGTTTCAAATTTGGCTTGCAAATCCTTTTCTGATTCAGGATAGAAATAGATGTATTTTCCATCGAAATACCACTCGTTTGGAGCATCTAATTCTGCCAAAGTATTTTCGATCATGCGAAATTTTTTGTGCAAACCATTCTCCGGACGATTGTTCTGCCATCCTCCTTCTAAAGTAGGATTTCCCTTTTTATCCACATCTGTAATTTGGAAATGAAATCCGCCCCAGCGACCTGCATGTATTACATGATAATAAGCTCCTTCCAAACCTTTTAATTTCTTCAATCGCTTTGGTGCAATAGCATCCTCAGCCCAACCTCCGAAAGGAGATATCGAAGCATCATAGTTTGGATATCTTGCTAAAATCTTTTGCTCACCATTTACATATAGCTGTTCAAACTTTGCAAATTCTCCCTTTACTTCAGCCTTGTAAATTCCTTTCTTATATTTCTTCCAATTCAGTTGTAATTCACTCCCTCCGTCAAGCACTACTTTCTCATTTCCGTAAGCTTTAATTACCAAAGGGGAATTTTCTTTTCCTGAATCCTTTCCACTTAACTCAACACTTTTTTGAAAACGATAAATTCCTTCTCTAAAAATAATCTCTGCCTCCCCTTTTATACCTGCATTTCGATACAATTCAATGGCTTTCTCCAATGTTGCCACTGGCTGATTTTTATCTCCATTATTTGTGTCATTTCCGTTGGTTGATATAAATATTTGCTGTTGAGCAAATGTAAATACGGATAAACAAATACAAATCAAGCTTAATCCTAATCGCTTCATATTTACTTAAATTTGATGTTATTTAAAAACTATTTCGCCATATAACAATACGACTTTATAGTCTCCCATTTTTTATTTTTTAATCTAAATTCTATCTCTGTTTTCACTTTACTTTTTGGTATCGAATCATAATCTTTAACCAAAAAAATTGCTTCGATACGATGCCATCCTTTTTCCAAGGCTACTTGATTGGTGTAAAGAATTCTTTTGGATTTACCTTCACAATCCAATACGCTTTCACCTCCAATTTTTAGTTGATCGGGATGACCTTTAAATTCGTATATACCAGTTTCAAAAATTTTAATATACCCTGTTAATTTTATGACTCCTTCTTCTTCATCTTTTAAAATAGATCTCGCCTTTCCTGGCTCTTTCACTTTTCCTGCTTCAATCCAGTGATGATCTTGTATTTCAGAAATTGAATTGATATTCCCTTTAAACCATCTAAAATGTAAACCAGGTCCTTTTACATCTGTAGGACTTGTTCCCTTTATGGGAGTTACTTTTTCAACCGTTATATTTCGAAGCTTACTTTTCTTACCATTTGGCAATTGAGAATATACTTGAAATTTCTCAGATTTTGATAATTTCAATGCTTCTTCCAATAACAATGGATCCTTTTTACCAGAAAGCTTGTAAAGCTGAACATCACTATCTTGAGCGTGAAATTTCAATTCTTCTTCACCAATTATTAGTTCACTATTCGATCCTCCCGAAGGAATTGCTACATGATAATTCACATTCCAGGCATCAAGAATAGGATAGTGTTTTAACAATCTCTGCTTAAAGTTTCCAAAATCCTTACTCTCTTTTGGCGACCATGCCACCTCTGCTAAAGCAATCAAACGAGGCATCATCATATAATCCAATTGCTCCTCGGTATGAATATGTTCTGTCCAAATATTTGCCTGTACTCCTAAAACCAATTCCTGTTGAACCTTGGTTAATCCTTCAGGCATTGGATTCAAACTATATGCTTTTTCTAAAGGTATATAGCCTGTCATTGCTAATGGTTCCGAATCAATCTCCCCCTGATATTTATTAAAATACACAAAGTCTCTAGGAGTCATTATGGCAGGATTTCCCGATCGTACAGCTAACTCTCCACATTCAATACCATGCCATGACATTACAACGGCATTTTCAGCCAGGTAGCCTTCTAAAATCTCATCCCAACCAATTAGAATCTTCCCTTTTAATTCCAAAAAATGAGCAACTCTTTCTATGAAATAAGCTTGCAATTCCGATTCATCAGCCAATTTTTCTTCTCGAATTCTCTGTTGACATTTCAAACATTCTGCCCAACGATCCTTAGGACATTCATCTCCACCAATATGTAAATATTCACAAGGAAATAAATCAATCACTTCAGAAAGTACGTTTTCAATAAACTCAAAACTCTCTTCCGATCCTGCGCAATAAACATCTTTATAAACACCCCAGGTATTTCCAACTTTCATTGGTTTCCCTGTACAACTTAAATGAGGATATGCTGCCAAAACACTCGTAGTATGCCCAGGTAATTCAATTTCAGGAATCACTTCAATATTTCTATCTGCAGCATAGTTTACAACTTCTTTTATTTCTTCTTGCGTATAAAAATAAGGACCATCAATTGTACCATCTGTTTCGGTTCTTACACTTCCAACACTGGTCAATTTTGGGTACTTTTTAATCTCAATTCTCCATCCCTGATCATCTACCAAATGCCAGTGAAATCGATTCATCTTGTAAAAAGCCATCCAATCAAGAATTTCCTTTACCTTTTTCACCCCAAAAAAATGACGACTAACATCCAGATGTACACCTCGCCATTTGAATCTTGGTTGATCGGATATCTTAACAAGAGGCAATTCTCCTTTGGAAGTTGTTAATAATATTTGCTTTAAAGATTGAAGGGCATAAAAATATCCAGCCTTCGAATCAGCATATATTTCAATACATTTTTCGTTTATTTCCAATTGATATTGGTCCTGTGATAAATTCTCCTTCGATTTTAAACGAATTTCAAATTGTTTCGGATCATCTTTATCAATAAACTTCTCCAATTCTGATTCATAAAGTTGCAATATATCTTCATCCACCTGCTTATCTGAAATTATACTTCCAAAGCTTATCCATTCAATTGTATTATCAGAAATAGTAGATTCAGTTGGTAAAGGAATAATGGCTAATTTGCCTGTAGCTTTCTCATTCCCCGTACTACAAGCAGCCATTATTCCTCCCAACACTATGAAGATTGCTAATCTTATTATTTTACCTTTTAGAGTATTTAAGTTGGCTTTCATATTTTCCTCTTCGCACGAAAAATTAATGTGCTTTCTTTTTCAGTTTTCTACACTTAATAATTTTTCCCGGAATAAGAACACCATTTTGTTCCACAACAGTACGGATTTGATAATCTTTATCAGCCTTTAATTTTTTAAGGTTTGCCTTAAAAATTTCCCCTGTTTTATATTTTTTCAGTTTGGTAATCTCCCATTTATCTGAATAAATTGACTCATGGAAACCACCATACTCACGATATAAAAATCCAACTTTTAAATCCTCACTACTATCAACTTCACTCAATTTACCTGACATTTCAATTCTGTCTGACGAAATTCTAATCGGATCTATAGTAACAGGAACAACAGGAGTCATCGCAGCTTCAACATTTTCCAATTTCACTACAATAGGGTTATCCCAATCATTTGCATTGTAAATTCGTTGTGCCCTAACAACAGAAATTTCCAATCCATTAGCTGTTTGATTGAATTTAGAAGTAGGAATAACACTCTGATACTCACACACCAAATCATTCTGTCCTAAAACTGATATTTTAGTATTTGCTGTAGCCTTTACAGATTTTAAAATAAAATTCTTTCTGTCTCCCCGCTTCCAATCAGTTTTCGTGATATAAGCATAAACTGTATTTTCTTTTTTGGCTTTACTCAACCAAATATTACTTTCTTTGCTCACAACCC
>Ga0209272_10002458_pt1 | contig 10378 bp, 9 predicted proteins | sample tdDd002_FD_187125 | JGI IMG/M metagenome (GOLD analysis project Ga0209272, IMG submission 187125) | Marine sediment microbial communities from the Atlantic coast under amendment with organic carbon and nitrate - tdDd00.2 (SPAdes)... | ecosystem: Environmental > Aquatic > Marine > Coastal >... | reverse complement strand
ATGTATCAATGCTGTTTTTTATCTTTTAACAACATTGATAATTAGTCTAAATAGACAATCGAACTGAGGCTGAACCACATTAGTGACACTCCTCACAGTAACTCGGTTGATGAGTGCGGGTTCAGCCCCATAAAATCAACAAAATGCCTATCGCTATTCAATAAAACACTTGTGATGATTCAAGAAAGTGCATGTTGGAAGGTCGGTTTTAGTGTGATTAAGAAATGAAGCAGACTGTGGGGATAAATATCGAGTAGATAGAGAGAGCTGGCAGAATAAAGTCACAACGAAGTTAGATAATAATAAGGAGAGGGAGTTAACTGGTAATAATGAAGCAAATAGGAAGAGGAAGAGGAAGAAAAAAAGCAGGTGAGTGAATATGTCAAAGCAGCCTTAATTGGCTGCCATGATCCTGTAAATAGCTCAGCGGAAACAACAATACCACCTCCAGCTCCAGCTCCAGCTCCAGCTCCAAACATCTGGCTGAAATAAGGGGCATCAAGATATGGCTAGCGACAATTATTTATCACTCAGTGCGCAGACAAATAAAGGCGAGTTGATAGAGCTAAGTAATACAGTGTCATAACTTAGCTTCTCCACTTTAATCAGCAATTCATCATGACTATCTGACATTTCACGAATAAAATAATCAAAAAGCACATCAGGAGATTCGTCGATCGACGATTTGGTAGAAGTCCACTTATTCACTTGGTAGTGACGTTCATAGCCAGAAACCCGCTGACTCGTGTAGTCAAACTGCACATAACGCTGCATGTATAGCCAGCCAGCTTTTGAATCTGAATACCCTTCCACGACCAATGAACCTTTACCACGATCCCCAAATCGAAAGTGAACATTTACATTGACGGTTTCTGTTACTGTATCTTCAAAGTGCATAATGGCCCGTGCCGAACAACTCAGTTCACCAGTTTGCGATGGGATCACTTTTGATACGAAGGGTAGCGCGCACAGGAAAAATAAAATCAGCGCGTAGAAAAAAAAAATCTTACCGCTTTTGCGAGTTTGCATTATTACTTCCAAGAATAATAAAAATAGTTATCACAATAGGCGTAGGGGTTATTTTCATTTTCTGCACATCGTGCAATATAGGTTCGCCCTAACCCATTGCTTTGCAATTTGTCCCCATAGTAAAAAATAAATCGCTCGTCTTTCGCACATGACAAGCCAAGCTTGTCTCGCACGGCCTTGAAGTTAGTTTTATATTTTTCTCCCATCGCGTTATTGATCATCAGCTCGGGTGAAAACAGCTCGCACAAGCCACTTTCGACCTCTGTCAAAATCACAATATGAAGAGAACGCTCGGTAACAATGGCTGTCCACAACAAGGCCAGCGCCGCAATAAAGACTGTCGCACTGGCAATCATCCAACGACGCTCCTGCTGCTCAGTTTGCGGAGGCAATTCTTGCACTTTGGTATCTGTTACTACCGGAGGCTCAGATGGCAAGACATCCTTATCACTCGCTTGCTGAAATAACGGATGCAAAGGGTTGCCGTCTATAACTTCAATGGCCAACTCGGAATTAATTTCCAGCCGTCCACGAGGAATTGTTACAATCACATTATCAATACCATAACTGCGAAATGACTTTCTCAGCAGGCTCAAATACTGGTTCAAGTTGCTGTTCGAGGAAACCAGGCCATTATCATCCCATACCTTTTTCATCACTTCATCACGTGTCAACACGCCAGGATGCTGGATCAAAAAGTACAGTAATGCATTGGCAGTAATCGAAAGCTGGGTGTCACTTGTGGCTTGTTCATCAAGCTTTAGCGTGCCATCTATTGCATCGTAATATAGAAACCCATTAATTTTATACTTCATTGGTATAGGCTTATTCCGCTCAAAATGGCCATCATTCCCCCAGACTTGGACTCCCTTTAATGCCAGCTAAATATACAACCGCCAACTATCCTGTATTTACCAGTACATAATAATGCTGTGGATAGTAACAATCGCAGTTTCTAATTGGAGTGGGGAATTAATTGAGGATGAATCATACCGCTGGGTTGAGAAATGGATTTTTGATACAGATCAAAACAATCCGGTCAGACAAGATTGCAGATTCTTATTATGTCTACCAAGTCACATGAAACAAATCCTACAGACTGAAAAACATACCACATTGCCATTTTTCCTATAATGAAATTTATCAAAACCGTTCTTGCAAAGAAGCAGCCCAGAAAGTCTGCTATCGCTTTACCTGATTTTACTTTTTAAAATTATTATTATTCCACGCCTACACTTTCATTATTACAACCAGACCGTTACTTTTGTTGTTATTATTGTCAACATAATAAGAACGGTATTATCGTTAGATCATCTATCTAGCGAATAGCCGTGAAGCATCAATCTGTGATGAGCACATCAGCTTCCTCCTGAATAATGAATATACCCAAACAGAATTATTACCGTTCACCCCGGCTATATTTACTACTATCACTAAACCCACAAAGTGCTGATTAAAACACCGCTATCGTAGCGGATAAAAAGGCTGTAAATACCGACGCGCTAATACCCGCCAAAGATCCATTGCAATGACCAATTTTAACCCCGCGCTGTATTAAACTCATCAATAACAATAAAAACAAATTAAATACAATAAGTTACAATTAAAAAACCACGTTCATTTGAATTGTACTGCCTTATGTATTATATAAAGGGCGAACAATCCGCGATCCTGCTTCCAGTTTGATTATTGTTCGAAATCTTATTTCGCCATCAGAAATTTGTTCCAATTTTTACCCATCACTACAAATAGGTATATTCCTTTAACGAAATCAATCGCACTTTTTATGCTTCATAGCTTCCTTCTAACTCGTTATCGGTAAAATAGTTTATAACTTTTAAGAATGCCATTTGCATTTAAATTCTGTGAGCAGGAAGCTAGAGATTATGGAATATTTAGAGAGAATTAAGCGATTAGCCAAAATCCAGGGGATCAGCCAAAAGCAACTTGGCGAAGCTTTGGAGCTTCAACAGGGTACAATGAGCCGCAAGCTATCCGGAAAATACGGTATTGAAGTGCGCGAACTTGAAAAAATTGCGCAAACACTAAGTACTTCAATTAGCTACCTGCTTACCGGACAGATAGATACGGGTACTCAGGCGACAACGGCTATCTCCAACGAGTCGGCTCGGGGGTCAACCAGCACCTATATCCCTATCATTCACCGTAAGGATTTCATTTCCTATAGCCAGGGCGGCTCTGTCGATGTTGTTAGCAAACGAGCCATTCCGCAGCATCTGGACCGTGAAGAGTGTCTGGGATTACTGGTCGACAACGAAAACATTGCACAGTGCGCGCCTGTCGGTAGCTACGCCCTAGCAACTCGCAAGGCCTCGTACCGTCCGAAGCAGCCAGTCTTCGCCTCCGTGCGCGGCAGCGAGCCAGACTTCTATCACATGACACAACTGGCTGACGGCGTTGTCTTCTCAACCTCACAGCCTGATTTTCCGAACTTGTTTGTAAATAATGACGAATTCCAAATTCACGGATACATCATTCAGTCTGACTGGGCATACGACCGTTAAAACTAACTCAACAGTTTACGTGACTTCATTCCGACAAGCCGTAAAATAGCCCGAATGGAGGTAACCGTATGTCATCAGTAATCATCGCCTCAGCGAACCCTGCCAAAATATCGGCTGTCGCTGAGGCTTTTTCAACTGCTTTTCCGGAACAAACATTCTCTTTTCAGGGGATAAGTGTCGCCAGTGACGTTCGCGATCAGCCAATGTGTGCTGACGAAACCTTAGCCGGTGCCCGCAATCGAATCACCAATGCCCGTCTCCATACGCCAGATGCCGACTACTATGTCAGCATTGAGGCAGGTATTGATGGTCAGTTCACCTTTGCCTGGATGGTAATAGAAAACGCCAACCAGCGTGGTGAGGCTCGCTCAGCCTCTTTCCCGCTACCGCCAGAGGCCCTGGAGAAAGTCCACCAGGGGGTTGAGCTGGGAGATGTCATGGACGAAATGTTCAACCAGCACAACATTAAGCAACAAGGCGGGGCAATTGCCATGTTAACCAGCCACAAACTCAGCCGCAGTTCGGTATACCAGCAGGCACTCGTTTTGGCCCTGATCCCCTTCATGAACCAGGAGCTCTTCCCGGTTTAATGTCATAGCTCCGAGCACAAATAAAAAACCCTGCCGGTAGTGGCAGGGTTGTTTTCAACGAGTCAGCACGTACAAGCCATGCACTTCGATTAAAGCGCCTTCTTGGCAATCTGCTGTTGCAGTAATTCCGACAACCAGACCTTCGTTGATTCATCATGATGCTTCAACTCATTTGACCCGCGGGTAATGGTCGCAACACCAACACCTAACAATTCACTGATCTTACGCTGGCTTCGCTCTCCGTTTAATAGCTCATGAAAAATATTGATCCGGGAAAGCAGTACCGTCCGCTCATCCGGCGTCAGGAGCAACTTCAGCAAGGTATCATCTTTTTGCTCAGTCGCGGCCTGATGCAAAATATCGATCACCTGCTGCCAGTCAGTGAATTCTGGTGTTTCTGGAGTGGAAGACATTTAAACCTCATTGATGAGTACAGTTCTCAGTCTGGATTCTACCGTGTTCTTGGTACGCAACCAAGCTGCTAGCACCAACCACTGACACTAGTCGCTAATACTTGGCTTTCAACTCACTAGGTTTCAGCAGTGCGTTTTTCTTGCCAGTCAGGTCTCCATAGTAGACCTCGAACATCAAAATATTCTGCACATAGCCTCGGGTTTCGGTAAACGGAATCGCTTCAATAAACTCATAGACATCCAGTTGACTATCCGTTTCCTGTCGCCAGCGGTTTACCCGGCTAGGGCCTGCATTATAAGCAGCAAAAGCAAAAATACGGTTATTGTCGTAGCGCTCCAGCATCATCTTCAGGTATCCGCTCCCCAGGCGAATATTCACACCGGGATCAAACAAGCTTTTCTTGCCCTGATAGTTACGTCCCAACTTTTTCGCCGTCTCTTTGGCCGTCGTTGGCATCAGCTGCATCAGGCCCCGGGCCCCAACAGGCGATACCGCCTCAGCATTGAGCGCACTTTCCTGACGGGCCAGCGCCATCATAGTCGTTACCGACAAGCCACGCTTTTTACTGAAAAAGTCAAACCACCATTTATGGGCTATGGGGAAGCGCAGTTCGACATAATCCCACAATTGGCCTGAAATCGTTGCCTGCACGGCGAGGTGGTGCCATTTGTTTGCCGCGGCATAGGTGGCGAGCATAACCACTTGGTCATTATCCATTCCATCAAGCAGATAGTGCCATTCTCGGTTTGCAGCAAACAGCTTGTCCAGCGCGATCAACTCCTTGATACGCCGCAGTGTTTGGCCATACTCATAAGTCAGAGTCGTTGACTGCTTAGGCCCCTTGACCGGATAAACGATGTTTTTTTTCAGTACCGTCGCAGCTGCGGCACTGTAGAAGTCTCGCTGACCGAGAATCGAACGGTAAAGCTCCTCGGCAGCTTTCTTCTGCCCCTTCTTGGCCAGCAATTTAGCCTGCCAAAACGTCCAGCGAGTTGTTTTTAGTGCCGCCTTCGGCAGACGCTTAAGCCAGCGCTCTGTTTCTTCCCAGTCAGCCTCTCGGATTGCGACCCGGATACGGCGCTCAAGCAAACGAATACTGCGACTGGTCGACAGTTTCTGGTCTCGCCAGCTAAGTAAATTCTCGTCATCGGTAGAAAATAGCCGACCGGCGGTATAATCAGCCAGACGCTGCCGTTTTTCCTTGGAAAAATGCTGACCATCCATAGTCCGCTGGTATTGCTTGACGGCTTCTCTGACATCATCCCTCACCAGGCGCTTGTAGGCCAATACCGTGAGGCTCTGATGAAATGGCGTAACCTTGCTCCGCTTGGCAAAACCCGCTACCCGCTCCGGGCTGTCGTACAGTTCGAGGACCGCCTTCCCTTTCGCTTTGCCGCTACCGCCCAGTTGCTTGTTCAGATATTTGAGGCGGGTACGGTTACCTTCTTCGTAAACCAGCAACATACGATCAAGGATCAGGGTATTGCTTCTCTGTCCCGCTTTCTGCCACTTGCTTAGTAGGGGATCACAGGCGTCACTCAGTGACTTGCCAGTCAACCATAAAGACTCCGCCCCCTGCCAGGCAACCTCTGTATTCCCTAGCTTGCTCTGGGCATAGTAATAGTGGCATTTCAGCACCTCACCACGAGGGGGCATCGGTTGTACCTCGACAAAATTTTGCCAACGATCAGTATCGGCCAGGTACTCAAGATAGCGGGATTTGATAGTAGTACTAAACGGTAGACTTTTGTACTCGTTGATAAAATCTTCCACCTGCCTGGGTGTTTTCATAAACAACAAGCGAGAAAACTCACGATAGTCCAGATAAGGCGTAAGTACATAATCATCCAGCAGCTCACGCAGCTGAAGATACTCGTCGGTATTGTCCTCTTCCAGAGCGACACCTGCCTGCTCGTACCATTCGCGTTGCTGTTCAAGCGTGGCAGCAAAAGGCGCAGATCCGGCCAAAATGCCAGCCGAGATGATAACAACCAAGAATGCCTTACGGATAAAATAGCCAATCACAACACAATCCTATGCTGATCCCCCCAACAGGGTCAGTCGAAACGTCCATCCAATAGATATGCCTAGCACTGCTTTCAGCAGGCTGGTATTTATTCATCTTAAACGCTAATTATGAACAATGCTGTTAAACTTATGTCCAGAACAGGTAAAATACCCTCCCCTTTAAATTAGAGATTGCAAACGGATATGGCTGAATACGTCTATACCATGTCGCGCGTGGGCAAAATTGTTCCGCCTAAGCGTCAAATTCTGAAAGATATTTCCCTAAGTTTTTTCCCTGGTGCCAAGATTGGTGTTCTGGGCTTGAATGGTTCAGGTAAATCAAGTCTGCTCCGCATCATGGCTGGTATCGATACCGATATCGAAGGTGAAGCTCGTCCCCAGAAAGGCTTAAAAGTCGGTTACCTACCGCAGGAACCGGTACTGGATGAAGAAAAAACGGTTCGTGAAATTGTTGAAGAAGCCGTCGCCGATGTTAAAAATGCACTAACCCGACTTGATGCAGTGTATGCGGCCTACGCAGAACCTGACGCTGATTTCGATGTGCTGGCAAAAGAGCAAGGCGAACTAGAAGCCTTAATCGAAACCAAAGACGGCCATAATCTCGAAATGCAACTAGAGCGTGCAGCTGATGCACTGCGCCTTCCTGAATGGGATGCACCAATCAAGTTATTGTCTGGTGGTGAACGTCGCCGTGTTGCTATCTGTCGCCTGCTTCTCGACAAGCCAGACATGCTACTGCTTGATGAGCCAACGAACCACCTGGATGCAGAATCTGTCGCCTGGCTTGAGCACTTCCTGGTTGACTACAGTGGTACTGTGGTCGCGATCACGCACGACCGTTACTTCCTTGATAACGCGGCGGGTTGGATCCTGGAGCTTGACCGCGGTGAAGGTATTCCATGGGAAGGTAACTACACCTCGTGGCTAGAACAGAAAGATGCCCGCCTGAAACAGGAAGCATCTCAGGAACAGGCTCGCCAGAAGACTATCGAGAAAGAGCTGGAGTGGGTGCGTCAGAACCCTAAAGGCCGTCAGGCTAAGTCCAAAGCGCGTATGGCTCGCTTCGAGGAGCTTAACACCAGCGATCACCAGAAACGTAATGAAACCAATGAGCTGTTCATCCCACCAGGTGAGCGCTTGGGTGACAAGGTTGTTGAAGTAAAGAACCTGACTAAATCGTTCGGTGATCGTGTTTTGATTGATGATCTGTCATTCAGCATGCCTAAAGGTGCAATTGTCGGGATCATCGGTCCAAACGGTGCGGGTAAATCCACCCTATTCAAAATGCTGAGCGGTGCCGAGCAGCCAGACTCAGGAACGGTTGAGCTGGGTGAAACTGTCAGCCTTGCTTCTGTAGATCAGTTCCGCGACAGCATGAATGACAACAATACGGTGTACCAGGAGATTTCTGAAGGGGCGGATATTATCCGTATCAACAACTTCGAAATTCAGGCCCGTGCTTACGTCTCTCGCTTTAACTTCAAGGGTAGCGATCAGCAGAAGCGCATTGGTGATCTGTCGGGTGGTGAGCGTAACCGTGTCCACCTCGCCAAGCTGCTTAAAGCCGGCGGCAACGTACTGCTGCTCGATGAACCGACCAATGACCTGGATGTAGAAACCCTGCGTGCACTTGAAGAAGCACTGCTAGAATTCCCAGGTTGTGCAATGGTGATCTCGCACGACCGTTGGTTCCTTGACCGTGTAGCGACCCATATCCTGGACTACCGCGACGAAGGTCAGGTTAGCTTCTTCGAAGGTAACTATACCGAGTACACCGACTGGCTGAAAAAGACCCTTGGTGCCCAGGCCGCTGAGCCTCATCGTATCAAGTACAAGCGTATCGCCAAGTAAAGGCCCTCACGCTCAAAGGCTGCATAATGCAGCCTTTTTTCTTGTCACATTTATTGCAATGTCATTTTTTAACCGATATCACTGCTGATCTAGCACATTTTTGTGATCCTATTCCTGGAGAAATGTCGCATTTCTGATTACACTTAAGTCTCTAATAATCAAAAAAGTATTGTTATGGCTGAACGACGTCACTTTATCCGCATCCTCTACCGGACTCCGGCGAAGCTACAGCAGGCGCAGGAACACTGGTCAGCTGAAGTGTGTGATCTTTCGCTACAGGGAATTCTGCTGACCTGCCCACCGAACTGGACACCCAGCCCGGACAAGTGCTATTCCGTCAGTTTTTGCCTGCATGACTGCGACATCGAACTGAATATGGAAACTCAGTTAGTCCATCACGACAGCGACTACCTGCGAATGCAGATCCTCCATATCGATATCGAAAGCGCCAGCCACCTAAAACGCCTAGTCGAACTCAATATCGGCACGGATGAACTATTACATCGGGAGCTAGAACAACTGGCTGATTTAAAAAAGCACCTTAACGAGTAGTAACCATTCACCATGTCGGAAAATATCTGTATATCGGTCTCTGATCACCGAGGCACCTCCCATTATTTGATAAATCGCTTTAAGAAGCGCTACCTTGCCTTATCTGTGAGCCTACTGCTGGCCATCATCACTGCCGGTAGCTACAGTGTCTATAACCTATACCAACAAAACTTATTTTCGAACCAAAAGCTTAACCTGCTTAATATTCAGACCGAGCAGCTCACCGCTTCACTATCTGAAGAGAATGCCGCCAATCAGGCGCTGACCCAGGAGCTCGCGGTAAAAAAGGCAGCACTCAATATGCTGACCCAGCGCATCGACGATGTCGAAGCCATCCTCGGCCTGCAAACAGGCGACGGTGATGAACTACCGCTGGAACAGCGAGTCGATAGTGCCGCAATCAGCTCTGCGGTCAGAGGGACGCTGTTTCGCTTGCTCCCCAATGGCAGCCCGACACCGGGTATTCGCATGTCTTCAGGTTTTGGTACCCGCGTCCATCCTGTCACCGGCAAGCGCAAGCGCCATCGCGGGCTCGACTTTGCTGCCAATACCGGCACGCCTATCTACGCGCCTGCCGACGGGGTAATTGAAGTCATCCGTCCGAGCAACAAAGGCTCTGGGAACTTTTTAAAGCTCAATCACTCGCTAGGCTTTGCTACCACCTATTCCCATATGAGCAAGTTTAATGTCAAACGCGGCAAGTTTGTTCGCAAGGGTGATCTCATCGGCTGGTCGGGCAATACGGGCCTATCCACGGGACCACATTTGCATTACGAAATTCGCTTCCTTGGGCGCGCACTTAACCCGCGATCGTTTGTGGAGTGGACTCCGGATAACTTTGAGTCTTTGTTTAAAAAAGAAAAAACCGTGCAATGGGCCTCTCTGCTGGAGATGATCAATAACGTTGTCTCGATGCAGGTACAGCTAACCCATGTACCGCAGCCGCTAAAGCCTATTGAAACGGCAAGCAACCAAGCTCTGACCACAGAACATCGCAAGCTGTGATGCCCATCAGTATTTCTCTGATATAAAAAACGAGAGCCTAGCTCTCGTTTTTTGTCTCATTCATTAATGGGTATCCACCAGAATTCCTTCCCCTACAAAGCAACCCGCTCAAACGCCGTTAGCGCTTCCTGCAAGTCTTCCACCGCGATAATTTCAATACCATTGACCTTTCGGCTGGCATTGGCCTTTGGCACAATAGCGCGAGTAAAACCCTGCTTGGCCGCCTCACGAATACGCTCAATACCATTGGCAGCCGGACGAATGTCGGCATTCAGACCGATTTCGCCGAACACCAGGACATCCTGTGGAATAGGCGCATTTTTGAAACTTGAAAAAATAGCCAGCAACACAGCCAAATCGGCAGAGGTTTCCTCAATCTTGATC
>Ga0209272_10002454_pt1 | contig 10401 bp, 9 predicted proteins | sample tdDd002_FD_187125 | JGI IMG/M metagenome (GOLD analysis project Ga0209272, IMG submission 187125) | Marine sediment microbial communities from the Atlantic coast under amendment with organic carbon and nitrate - tdDd00.2 (SPAdes)... | ecosystem: Environmental > Aquatic > Marine > Coastal >... | reverse complement strand
CCATTCTGAATAATGATATGGACAGTTTGGTATTTGTTTGGACGAATAATCAATGGCTCGTAAACCATACATTTATCCTTATCTAATAGAGTAAACACCATATCAAGATGAATAAACGATTCTGGATGCGATGGCAATTCCTGAACCAAAATATGACGTTGCTTCTCCTCTTTCTGAGAAAGTAATTGAGCTAAAATAAAGTCAATACCTTGAGTTGTAGTACGAGTACCATTACCAATGATTAGGATATCTTCACGTGCAATTAAAACATCACCACCCTCAATCATACAGTTAGGATCCATATTAGGATTGTCAATTGGGTTGACAGTCTTGGTCTTGAAACCTGGCGTATAATCGAAAATAGCCTGCATAATTAAAGACTCGCGATCACGTACCCCATTGGCCATTTTACCTATCAACACCTCATCAAGCACTGACATAGATGCATCACGTGTAAAGAAGAAATTGTGTAGCGGACGCATTGCATAACGTTCCTTACTTAAGAACTTCGTTAAGTTATCACGTGTCAAAGTCACTCCTTCGATCAAAAGTGAAGCCAAATCTTCAGCTGTTTGATCCAACAAAATATCTTTAATACAATAAGTATTCCCCTTAACTGCAAGCTCAGGCTCAATTTTACAAACTTTATCCACAACGATTTCTTTAACCTTATCGTCTTTTAGGATGTTTGCCAATAAATCTTTCACCTGATAAGTTTGAGTGATTTCACCCAAAGATCCACTCAATTGCTTGTATTCTTTTTGCGCTACTGCAAGGTTAAGAATATCGCTGTAAAGAGCTCGTTCAGCATTCTCAGGAGTCATATTCTCAACTTCCGAACCTGGAGTATGAAGAATAACACCTTCTAGTTCTCCAATCTCTGAGCGGACATCTAATTCTACGTACTTAGTCATGCCTTATTATGTTTTAATTTCAGTCCTTAAACGACTGATGTTTGTTGTAGTACAATTCTGTTAATATTTTGCAAAAGAAAGAAAAATAATGGGTATTGAAAAGGATTGCACCAAAGATTTTTCATCACAAAAGTTTTTAACAGAGAAAAGCAACCTATTCACTCATGCCTAACCACTTAGACCAAAATAGATAAGCAATAATTACTGTTATATAGATTATTTTGACGGAGAAGTCTAAATAATTTGAATAAGCGGGTAAACAAAGGCTGCTCTCAACAAAAACAATTCATAATCTAGATTATATTTTCATTTAAAAACATCATTCTTTCGCTTGAATTATTTTTAGTCACCTATAGAAGCGTTCAAATTTGTATTTTCGTAGGTATAAACCAATCATTTTGCAATTCAACCCAATGAAAAAACAGGTTCTGATTTTTTTTATATTACTGGGGTGCTTCATTTATGGAGTTCCTACCCATAGTTTAGGACAAGTGGTTCAAACAGACAGCATCACCATTCTTGACAGTAATATGCATGTGAACCTTAAAGAGATTAAGATAAAAGCACGAAAAAAGAAAAGAAGGAAACACTACAGATCCACCAAAAGATATTGGCGAACAGTTAGAAATATAAGAGTCGTATACCCCTATGCCGAAATGGCCAATCAAACCATTAGTGATCTAAATAAGGAATTGGAATCAATCATCTCGAAAAGAGAAAGAAGAAAACTAATCAGAAGAGAATACAAAGGCTTAATGAAAGCCTACAAAAAACCCATGATGAAGTTAAAGATATCTCAGGGGAAGCTATTGATGCGCTTAATTGATAGAGAAACAGGAAGTTCTTCCTACAAGCATCTAAAGGAATTGAAAGGATCAACAACTGCCATATTTTGGCAAGCTATCGCCAGTATGTTTGGCACCTCATTAAAATCAGAATACAAACCTGAAGGGAGGGATTGGATGGTTGAAGAAATTCTTGAGCGCATGAAAAATGGGGAATTAAGACCTCCCAGAAAACTTGATATCAAACTAGAAAGAGAAAACCTTAAATAAAAACCAATCACTTATTTCCTTAGATTATCAATAATGGTATCAACACCAGAATCAAATATGCCTATTGTATCAAGATAGTCGACAGCTTTATCCAGGTCTTTATCACTTAAGAAATCTGATAATATTTTAGCATTATCTTCTTTCTCCGCTTCTATCGTCATCCTGTAATCGATGAGTTTTTCTTCAAAAGCCTTCTGCCAGGAATAGGCTTTCATAATCAACAAATGGATAACATATGCCAGGAGTGCAAAAAATAGAATCAGCGTACCAAAAGATTGATCATCCCTTAAAAGCAACATGATTGTACTAAAGATAACAGCTGATATAAAAGCTGACAGCATCCCCATCCCAATGGTTAAGTCATTGAAATACTGAGAATGATGTTTTAATTTTCTTTTGCCAGAAGCATAATACAACACCCAAATCAAAAGTAGGTTCAAACTTAAAGAATAAAGAATAGCAGCAACCTGAGGCACTGAATTCATTGAGAAAAAGACAGCTACAAATAAGGATATATTTGAAAAAATAAAGGCATAAATATGGTTTGCTCCAACGTCTTTGGTATTCCTATTCTTCATTGTTAACAGGTTAAATTTTTAATGGTTTCAAATCCACGAAACCGATCTAAAAGTAAATTAATTCTACATCACGACATAATTTACAAACGAGCATATTGAAATACTTTTAAAATTTTGATGATTATATCAGTCTGCTATTTTATTTTCAAAATACAAGCTTAGGACTCGACGCAAAAAGAGGGCACCCACAGGACACCCTCATTATTCTATAATTTACACGACTGAAATTACATTTCCATAAGTGTTTTCACGACATTCTCGGCACCCTCACCTATTTGCGCAATGGTGGCATCGAGCATATAACAAGGTGTGGTCACAATTTTATTTTTTGTATCAATCACCACTTCGCCATGTCCTGCGTCCTTATGATGAGAGCCCATCGCTTCAATAGCACCTGCTGTTCCTTCGTCATTCCCAATTGTAACTTCTACACCTGTAATCACCTTTGCAATTAATGCAGGTGCAATACATAGGGCTGCAATTGGTTTCGAGGCCTTATGCATTTCCTTAAGAACCTTCTCAACTCCTGAATTCACTTTACAATCAGCACCATCAAAAGCCAAAGAACAAAGATTCTTCGCAGCACCAAATCCTCCTGGAAATAATATCGCATCAAAATCATTGGCACTAAACTCTACCAAATCTTTAATATCACCTCTGGCTATACGAGCTGCTTCAACCAAAACATTTCTGCTTTCACTCATCTCTTCACCCGTTAGGTGATTCACAACATGATGCTGGTCGATATTAGGAGCAAAAACCTGATACTCTCCCCCATTTTTTGAAATGGCATATAATGAAAGTGTTGCTTCGTGAATCTCAGATCCATCGTAGACACCTGAACCAGATAATACAACGGCAATTTTTTTATTCATTTTCATGGGTTTATAATTCAATATTAATTTACCACATGCAAGTTGTCCAAATAGTCAATCCTATTGATTAGGTAAGAGCTAATAATGGCTCGTTTCATGTGTTTATGATTTGATTATATTCGAAAGTTGAACATTTAATGGTATGTTCATTCCGGAACAATAAAGATAAGCATAAGGAAAGATTTTACCGAAAATGTCTCTGGTAAATTCAGTTCTTCATTCCAATTATTCAAAAAATTAATCGGCTGAACTCGTTTCTAAAAGTTCATTTTTAAAAATACATTAGCCCAAAATGAGATAAATCTTTTGTCGATTAAAGCATTAGACTTAAATTTGAAACTTAAATGTAAAATTTGAATATATGATTACTATAGAAACTTTGGTTTTTAACCAATGGCAAGAAAACACCTATTTATTATACGATGAGACTGGTGAGGCAGTGCTTATTGACTGTGGCATTTTCTATCAGGAGGAAGGTCAGAAACTAAAAGATATTGTTGAGAAAAAAGGCCTTAAAATCGTACATTTATTAAATACACATCTTCATATCGACCATGTTTTTGGTAACCAATTTATGAAAGATGAATTCGGCTTATTAGCAAAAGCTCACAAAGCTGATGAATTCCTTTTAGCTGAAGCTCCTAATTACGGTGTTCGTCTTGGTCTTGAAAATGTTGTTGAACCACCAGCAATGGGCGATGCAATTAATGAAGGTGACATCATCCGTTTCGGAAATTCTGAATTAAAAGTTCTTCACGTTCCAGGTCACTCACCAGGACATGTTGTTTTTTATAACGAAGCACAAAAATTCATAATTGCCGGAGATGTTTTATTCCGTGAGAGTATTGGACGAACAGATTTACCGTATGGTAACTTTGAAGATCTGATTACAGGAATCAAAACTAAACTTTTGGTAATGGATGACGAGGTCACTGTTCATCCTGGTCATGGTCCGGTAACGACTATTGGTCACGAAAAAAAGAATAATGTATTTCTAAGAAGCTAATTGATTACTTCAAGTCTTCTAAAGAATACGATGCATTTAATCCCTTCATAACGAAGGGATTTTTTATAGTTAGAAATAAAGTCACAGCATGAATAAGCGTCTACTCTCAACCAGTTTTTTAGCCATCGTTGCCTGCCTGCTTTGGGCAACCCCTTTTGCTGCCATAAAAATTGGATTGAAATACACGACACCTCTCAATTTTGCAGGAATTCGCTTCTTTATTTCGGGTCTACTTATTCTACCTTTTATTCCGGAATTTAAAACCAAACTACGAGGTTTAAGTACTAAGTCCTGGAAATTAATTGTACAAGTCGCACTTTTACAAACCACCTTCTTATATGGCCTGTTTTATACCGGCATCGACTATCTGCCAGGAGCACTAGGTGCCATGCTTATTGGTGCACAACCCCTTTTTGCAGCGATCATGGCTCATCTGATGATGAAAAACGACAAGATGACATGGACAAAGATTTCAGCCATTCTTTTGGGAATGCTAGGCGTCTGCATCATTAGTTTGGGAAGAGCGGATTTTGTTCTAACAACCACCATCCCTTTAGGTGTTGGTATCTTAATCCTAAATAATATCGTTGGTAGTATGGGAAATGTTATTGTCGCCCGCGATACTCGCGAAATACCTCCTCGCATTCTAGCTTCATTTTCAATGATATTGGGTGGGCTTATGTTGGTACTTGTTTCAATCCCCATAGAACAACCACAATGGACTATTCACCCAAGCGAATACTACTTTGCTTTAGGATGGTTAGCCATCGTCTCTTCAATGGCAATCACCATTTGGTTTGGACTTCTAGGGCGTGAGGGTGTTAAAGTCTCAAATCTCAACACCTGGAAATTCATCATCCCAATATTTGGAGCATGTATCAGCTGGTTAATTCTGCCTAATGAATCCCCCGACATCATCTCAATTCTTGGTATGCTCGTTATCGCTTTTAGCTTGTTGATGCTAAACTACTTTAACAAGAAAAAAGCCAATCATTAGTATCAAACTATTTATAGCCTATCCGCTTGGCTTACAATAAGCTGATTTTTTGATTTTATTTAACAATCAAGTATTTTTTCGAACCCTATAATTACTATCTTTAGATAGAGCTCAAACAAGCATAAATATCTAATTATGGGAAAACTTATATCCATCTATATAGAAGATCTTAATGAAAAAAGATCTTATCCTCTAGGTACTAGCCTTCAGACAATTTTAAACGAAATATCGCCTCTTCTTAATATGAAAGTTTTAGGGGCCATGGTCAACAACAAACTAAAAGAGCTAACCTACGAGATTTATAAACCCAAGAACATTAAATTTATCGATTATACGCACCCTGCAGGGAAAAGAATGTATATGCGTTCTCTAACGTTTATTCTTTACAAAGCAAGCCAAGAGGTCTATCCCAATGCGGGCTTTCGTGTAGAACATTCAATATCTAATGGCCTATATTGTCGAATTAAGAATAAAAATACACTACTTACTCAAGAAGGCGTCGAAAAGATCAAACAAAAAATGATTGATCTTGTAAAAGCAAATATTCCTTTTGAAAGAAATGAGATCGAAACCGAGAAGGCGATTGCAATGTTCGAATCACAAGGTTTAACAGAAAAGACCAAGCTTCTTAAAACACGTGGAAACCTTTACACATCTGTTTATAAACTAGATGCCACCGTCGATTATTTTTACGGTTTCTTATTACCATGCACCGGATTGGTTGACATCTTCGATCTTCAACACTACCATAGTGGTATGTTACTATTGGCTCCGGACAAAAAAGATCCATCAGTCGTAGAACCGATTTTACAGCAAGAAAAAATGCTGAAGATTTTTAGTGAATATAAACGCTGGGGTAAGATTCTAGGGATCTCGAATATTGGTGATTTGAACCGAAGTGTTGAAGAGAACAAAATCTCTGAATTGATAAAAATTTACGAGGCAATGCATGAGAAGAAAATCTCACAAATCGCAGATCGCATTCGTAAAAAATGGAAAAAGATTAAAATCATCCTAATTGCAGGCCCTTCCTCATCAGGCAAAACAACTTTTGGAAAAAGGTTAGCCATCCAGTTGAAGGTATCCGGTATTAACCCCATAAACCTTTCATTGGACAATTACTTTGTCAATAGAGAATTGACACCTCTTGATGAAAATGGTGAATACGATTTTGAATCCATCGAAGCTCTGGATGTGAAACTTTTCAATGAGAATTTACTTGACCTACTTGATGGTAAAGAAATTGATCTTCCGAAATTCTCTTTTGAAACAGGACAACGCTACTACGATGGTGAGAAATTGAAAATTAATGGAAAGAATGTCATTGTCATAGAAGGGATTCATGCCTTAAATCCTAAACTGACTTCTCTCATATCTGATGAAGTTAAATTTAAGATTTACATATCAGCTCTTACATCCATATCTATTGACGGACACAATCGTGTTCATTCAACAGACAATAGACTGATTAGAAGGATTGTTCGAGATCATCGTTATAGAAATTATTCAGCTCTTGATACCATTAAACGTTGGCAATCCGTAAGACGTGGCGAAGAAAAAAACATCTTTCCATTTCAAGAAAATGCCGATGTCATGTTTAACTCAGCCTTACCCTACGAATTAGGCGTCCTCAAGAACCATGTGGAACCTGTTCTTAAAGAGATACAACCTAATCAAGCTGAATATTCAGAGGCCAATCGTTTATTAAAGTTCTTTAGTTACTTTCTACCCATTCCTGACGATGAAATTCCTCCAACTTCTCTTATGAGAGAATTTTTAGGAGGTAGCACTTTTGATTATTAAAAATTCTGAATAAAAAAAATGCGATCATAAATCAATATTTATGATCGCATTTTCATTTTCGAAGAGTCCTTATCTTATAGTTTTACATTTATCATTTCTGAAGAATTTTATTCAATAATTATTCAAAACTGAAACTAAATTCAGATTATAAAAGCTAAAACCTCCATAAATAGAGACTGTTCAAAATATAGATGAAAAATTCTTTTATTATTTAGCAAGATTAAATCCTCTTGAACAAACTCAATCTCATTCTAAATAAGCATTGTTAATAAGTAAATAGATCGTTGATAAGTAGGCCCTTTCACTTTGTTAATAAGTTATTTGCAAGCGGAACTGAATTTAGGTTATCAACAAGTAAAGGCTAGAAAAACAGGGGTACTCAGAAGTTATTAACAAATTATCAACATTGTTGATATCTTGTTAATATCCAGTCTGTAAGTCAATTTTAATTCTAACTGACTTTTTCTAAATTATTAGGGATAAAAATTCCCACTTCCTGCTGAAAATGGGAGTGCAAATATAGAGTAATTGGTTTTAAAAATGCCCCGAAAGAACACGTTTTTTTCAATAAAAACAAGCCTTACAAGCTAACTACCTCTTCATCAAACGATCTATATCTCGTTTATGATCTTTTTGTTTCAAACTTTCACGTTTATCGTAGTTCTTTTTACCTCTACACAGAGCAATTTTAAGCTTTGCAAAGCCTTTTTCGTTGATAAAAAGACTAAGTGGCACAATAGAAAGACCCGATTCCTTCGTTTTTCGATCTAGCTTATCTAATTCTTTACGATTAAGCAAAAGTTTTCTTTCACGCTTCTCTTCGTGATTGTAGTAACTTCCAAATCTATATTCGGCAATATGCATGCCTTTTACATACAATTCAGAGTTTGAAAAGTAACAGTAGGAATCAACCAAACTAGCCTTACCTGCTCGTATTGATTTAATTTCAGTACCAAACAATTGAATTCCAGCAACAAATGTTTCTATGAATTCATATTCAAAACTGGCACGTTTATTTCTTATATTGAGTTTTTGCATTTTAAGCTTCATTCTATTTTTGTTTCATCTCACCCATCACGGGGAGACTAAATTAATGCTAACTGATTAATGAGCTAACATCAATTCGGAACAAAGTTAGTATTTATATCAAATTTATTGACAGAAGACTTTCTCCTTTCACCAAACCTAAGTCTCATCAATTAAAATACTGAAATACGACTAAAAGAATTCGTTCACATAACAATGGCAGAACAAGAATAAAGATTCCTGCCAAAAACATATAACCAAGTCGCTTATTCTCTGAAACCCCAAAAAGTTGTCTAAGCCCTATCCACAATAAACGAATAAAGTAAAGCTCAAGAAACAAACAGGCTTGATTAAGGAAAGAGTACGGTGTAAACAATTGAGCCAATCCATGGAAAATTACAAATACCGAAGCAGAATAAATCGTCCATTGAAAAATTCTTCGTTCTCGAACTTCACCCATAAAGTTAGGTGCAGTTATCACAAGCAACTTTGCCGCTATATAAACACCGAACATCAGCGAAACAAACACGATTACAAACTGAGTCACAGCTCTGACTACACTGGACGTTTGAATAAAAACACCTATAGATGCAAACAAAGACGAACAAAACACGATAACTGATAAAAACCTATAGAGCAAATCTCGGATAGACTCCTCTTTCATTGATTGTTGCTCCCAGGTCTTTTGTGGGTCAAGTAAAAATTGACCTAAAAGAGCCAAAGCAGAAAAAAAACGCATTCTATTAAATCCTTTTTAGATTATAAGGCCGATGAAACAGGCCATTCGATCAAATATAGAAAATGATTCTAATTATTCAGAAAACTTAGAGTAATTTTGTAGCGATTCAACAAGAAAGAAAATCTTATGCAATACAATTTATTAGTCGTACTTGGAGCAACAGCAACAGGAAAAACAAGCTTAGCTGTAAATCTTGCTAAAACATTTGATGCTGAAATCATCAGTGCTGATTCAAGACAAATCTATCGTGGGATGGATTTAGGTACAGGAAAAGATATTGAAGAATACACGATTGATGGACAAAAAATTCCACATCATTTGATTGATATTGCTGATGCTGGATACAAATACAATGTTTATGAATTTCAAAGGGATTTTGTTGAAGCTTTCGAAGACATTCAAAAAAGGGATCACCTCCCTCTTGTTTGCGGTGGCACAGGCATGTACCTGGAAGCTTGCCTTAAAGGATACAAACTAATTGCCGTTCCAAAGGATCAAGATTTTCGCGACACATTATTAGATAAAAGCCTGGATGAACTAGGAGATATTCTTAGAAGCTATAAGAATGTGCATAACAATTCAGATCTGGAAACAAAAAAACGTGCCATACGTGCCATTGAAATTGAGCGCTACATCAGTTCTCATCCTGAAATTGAGATGAAACATCCCGAACTTAAACCTCTGCTAATTGGGATTAAGTTTGACCGCGAAGACAGAAGAAGTCGAATCTCGCAACGTTTGAAAGAACGCCTAGATTCCGGTATGATTCAAGAGGTTGAAGGACTAATTAAATCTGGAGTAAGCCCCGAAGATCTTATCTACTATGGATTGGAATACAAATTCCTAACCAAATATGTGATTGGAGAACTAACTTACGAAGAGATGTTTACCCAATTAGAAATTGCCATTCATCAATTTGCAAAGCGTCAAATGACATGGTTTAGAAAAATGGAACGCAGTGGCTTCGAAATTCATTGGTTAGATGGTTTTATGCCTCTGAATGAAAAAATCCAAAAAGTTAAAGAGCTTTGGAATGTATAAAGCTCCAAAACTCCCATTCAATTTCTAAATATAGCTGGAAATATCAGCAAAATTAATTCGCTTAACACCTAAGGCATCCCATTTTTCGAAAGGAAGTGGGATATTAGGTAGCTCTTTAATCGCATCTTCTATTACGAAAACCTGTATGTTCTGATTTGCTAAACCACAAACAGCACAATCTACACATACATTGGTTGTTACCCCATACACAAAAACCTTCTGAGGCGCTAAAGACTTCACTAGTCTTTGTGTATTAGGATTCCCTTCAAACACATCGAATACATCTTTCAGCACGACAAGGTTTCTATAAGATCTTAAGTTTTCAATTTCTTCCTTAGAATAAATCTTATCCCATTGAATCACTTTA
>Ga0209272_10002446_pt1 | contig 10427 bp, 10 predicted proteins | sample tdDd002_FD_187125 | JGI IMG/M metagenome (GOLD analysis project Ga0209272, IMG submission 187125) | Marine sediment microbial communities from the Atlantic coast under amendment with organic carbon and nitrate - tdDd00.2 (SPAdes)... | ecosystem: Environmental > Aquatic > Marine > Coastal >... | reverse complement strand
GAGATAAGGAGGGCACACTCATGGGCATCTTTAAACAGACTGCGGAAGAATCTAAAAAAGAGCAGATTCGTGACGCTATGGTCTACAACATCTGGTTAGCTGGTTTGGGCGCTTATGCAAAAAGTGCAGATGAAGTGAATCAACTGTCGGATAAAGGAAAAAGTTTATTTGACGAGTTGATTGAACGTGGTCGGGCTGTTGAATCCAAAACTAAAGAGCGCGTGCATACTGCTCGTAGTCATACTTCGGTTGCGATTGAAGAGCGTGTTCACACAATGGTTCAGAAGTTAATAGGTGTTGATAATGAGCGCCTAGATCGAGTTGATGACAAGATTGATCAACTTACTTCAAATATCGAAGCTTTACTGGCTCGGCAGCAAGAAGTAGCGAAACCGGCAGCGAAGAAGGCGGCTCCCGTGAAGTCTGCTGATAAGCCGGCAGCAGCGCGGACAAAAAAACCAAGTGTTGCACGTCGTAAGCCTGTAAAGGCAGCAACACCCGTAGAGAAAAAAGAACCAGTGGCTGAGAAGAAACCTGCTTCTGAGCCGGTAAAGCCACAAGCCGTGGCAGCTAAGCCTGCAGAAGAGAAAAATCCTGCAGCTGAAGAGAAAACGGTTTAAAGATCAAAGAAATATGCACCGATAGTTTAAGAGCTGTTGGTGCATGAAAATACACTTCTTAACAATCCAGCGTGAGTACGCAGGGGGATATGATTATGAGCGATAACACAGTAGTTAAAGCGGCAAAAAATGTCGTAGAAAGCGGTGAAGGCGTTGCACGTAATATCTGGCTAGCAGGTTTAGGTTTATACAGCCGTAGCCTAGAAGAAGCGCAGCAACTAAATGAAAAAACCAATCAGAAATTCGACGAGCTCGTAGAGCGCGGAAAAGAAGTCGAAATTGAAGCGAAAGAATGCATTGGTAAAAATGCAGAAAAAGCGACTGATGAAGTAGAAGCAGGTATGAATGACCTATTCTATCGCCTCAGTGGCGTAGACCGTGAAAAGCTTGAGCGTATGGATGAAAAAATCGACAAGCTAACTGTAGCGGTTGAGAAATTGGCAGAAGCAGAGTAACTGCCAATGCAGGGTTACGATCAATAAGCCAGCCAGACGATAAAGTAACCCTGTTAGGCATAACTGCCTTTCCCAGTCTGTAGGTAGTTTGCCTTTTAGGTTGCGCGTGGGCCATGCACGCGCACCTTTTTTAAGTGTATGGCATAGCTAGAATTAAACAACGATTTTCACTATTTTAGACATATTTAATTGCAGTTGTTTGGGAAATTGAGCGATGTTTTTCTGCCATATGTTGACCAATCGGGATGTTTAATCCTAAGTTTGTTACTGAATTGTAATAAAGGTGGCGTTTATGGATAGTTGGCGAAATAGGGCTTTCAATAAGGTTTTATTTCGGATCATGCGGCAGCGACTTGCTAGTTGTAATTCAACACAAGAAATGCGTGATTTGATCTTAAGCATTGATAACTATGGTGCATTCATCTCGGCCCCAAAAGGGATGGAAGTCATCCCCACTAAGTTTGCCCATATTCCTTGTGATTGGGTCAATATGCCTCATAGTAGCGGCAGTAAAATTATTCTGTATTTTCACGGAGGAGGTTTCTGCTTCCACAGTCCGAAAATTCATGGTGCCTTTTTGGGCCGTTTAGCGAATGCGACGAAGTCTCGCGGTTTGATGGTGAATTATAGTTTGGCTCCAGAAAAACCTTATCCGTATGCTCCTGACGAGTGTTTTGCTGTTTACCGTGCTTTGCTGATACAAGGTTATCTACCGCACCAAATTATATTGGCTGGTGACTCCGCTGGAGGTAATTTAGCTTTAACCACGTTGATCAGGTTACGAGACGCCAAGCTTCCGATGCCTGCAGGTGCGATACTGATGTCGCCCGTCTCTGATATGGCTGTGACCGGAGAGTCTGCATTTAAAAAATGTAAAGATGATCCTTTTTTTGATTTGAGTACGCTCTTATTGATGCGGAATAACTACATCGGTAATCAAAATCCCTGTGATCCTGATATTTCGCCATACTATGCCAATCACCATGATTTGCCACCGATCTTTGTTACCGCAGGGACCGAAGAGCTGTTGATGGATGATGCAATACGCCTCGCCGATAAAATTGGAAAGGCTGGGGGTGATGTCACCATCAATGTGGTGAAAGGTGTTCCTCATGTGTATCCGTTGTTTTATCAATTGAGCGAAGCCAGGGAAGCTATCAAGTTAATGGCTGGATTTATCAACGAAAAATATAAAACGGCAAAGTCTGAACAAAAAAAAGCAAGCTAGTCCGAGGTTAGGGGGCGCGTGCGAAGCGACGACGAAAGTCTCTCGGTGTTAGGCCGGTTATTTTGATAAAGACTTTCCGAAACGCACTAATGTCCTCGTAGCCAACCTGACTGGCAATAGAATCAATACTCTCAGTTGTTGATTCAATCAAGTTGCACGCTTTTTGGATTCGCGTTCTTTGTAGGTATTCAGTGGGTTTTAGCCCGGTAGCCCTAACAAAGCGGCGTAAGAATGTTCTCTCTGAGAGAAAGCTCACTTCAGATAATGTAACGATAGAAATAGAGTGATGAAAGTGAGTTTGGATATAGTGCTGTGCCTTAAGCACAGGCTGATCACCGTGTCCGCGTTTGGGAGAGAAGCTCTGATAGTAACGTTGTTCTCGCCCTCCGGTATCAACCACCATACTTTTCCCTAACAGGCGCATGATACTCGGATGTGAGAATTGTGCGACCAACTCCAAGCCTAAATCTACCCATGACATCAAGCCTCCGGCAGTAATGATATCGCCATCGTTAATCAGTATTTTCTCGCTATTAAGTACAACCGCCGGGAAGTCGGTGGACAGCTGCTCCGCAAGTTCCCAGTGGGTTGTCGCCTCCCGTGCGTTCAGCAAGCCGGTAGAAGCTAAAATAAAGGCTCCTGCACAGGCAGAACAAATGATTGATCCGGCCTGATGGTGAGATAAAACCCAATCTTGAAGTGCTTGGTCAGAAGTATGGTAGGCACTTTCAGACAGGCTGGGCGGAATGATTAGTACCTGATAACTCGAATGATCATTATCTATAGAATCGACAATCTTCGCTTCGAAAAGAGTATCCATGTTCTGCTGGTTGCCAATACGGTTTGCTAGCTCAAACAGTTCGGCAAGGCCAAAAACGGCAGATTGCAAGGCGCCAGTATAATTAAGGATCCCAATATGTGTGGTGTGTGGGTTCATGGGTTATTTTGTCAGCTCAGCCAGTTTGGTACGTTGGTAATGTTCGGCAGTGTCAGAAATATTTCCGCTTTTTCCGGTCTGAATCCATTTTTTTATTCGTCCCGCATCTCCGATAGGGGTGAGCTTGCCATAAGCGTCGAGCATCACCATCAATAGCTTCTTGCCATCAATATTTGTGACCATGGTCAGGCAGTAACCGGCGATATCCAGGTAGCCTGTTTTGCTTAGTTCGACATTCCATTTTTTTCCACGCGCTAAAGCATTGGTATTGGTGTAGCCAAGTTTGTATCTGGGTTTTTTGAAATAGGCGGTATGGACCGGGGTTGTACTGTATTGGCGGATCTTTGGGTATTTGTAGGCAGCTTTGACCATTTTGGTTATGTCGGCGGCAGTAGAGACATTATTCGGGCTGAGTCCGGAGCTGTCAACAAAGTGGGTATCATCCATTCTTAAGGACTTTGCTTTTGCATTCATTGCTTCAACAAAAGCGGTATAGCCGCCGGGATAGTTGTCAGCCAAGGCGGCAGAGGCGAGGTTTTCAGATGACATCAGGGCGATATGAATGGCTTCACCACGGCTAAGCTGAGATTCCATCCGAATACGCGAATAGCCGTTGTAGATCCGTTCTTTGTCTGTTTTGTCGAAGGTGATCTTTTCTTTAAGGGATAACTCGGCATCCAGCACGACCATCGCCGTCATGATCTTGGTGATTGACGCGATAGGCATAACGATATCAGCGTTTTTCTGAAACAGCGTTTTGCCCGACTTGAGGTCGGTAACATAGGTACTGACTGAGGCCGTCTCGATCTTGTTCGGATCCAGCTTGGTTACATCCGTTGTGTTGGTTGCGGCAACTGCAGCGTTGCAGCTACCTATAAAGGCTAAAACAAGCAGTAACACTCTACCCACAATGACTCCTTGGCGTAGACGGTATAAGCAAAGTTGACAATATTCACTTTATTCAGCGTTGGTGCAAGTCATGATTGTGTAAAACAAGCGTAGGCCACATTATTATGATTTCAAGCCTGCGGAGGATAGGTTTCTGTGATGGATTTTCAGGCTTTGCTGGCTGTCGATGGTTTGTTAATCGGATATTTGTTAACGTACTGAATCATAAGGAAGTAAATAATAAGGAACCAATGTGAAACAACAACATATTGAAGATTACCTAGCTAAGTTTCCTGGGTCAGAGGGAAGCTATCCGTTTGGTCCCGAGGCATTGGTCTATAAAGTGATGGGAAAAATGTTCGCGTTGGTGGCTATTCATCAGGGAGTGCCTCAGGTGACGTATAAGTGCCAGCCGGCAGATGGCGAATTGCTTGTGAGCCAGTTCGAGGGGATTATACCGGGCTATCACATGAACAAGCGCCATTGGATCACGGTCTCACTGAGCAGCGATGTTAATGAAGCTATGCTAACTGATTTGGCTGATAAGTCCTACCAGTTGGTTGTTAGCAAGCTCAGAAAGGTTGATAGAGAAGCGCTTAATTGAAATACCTCAAGAACTCTTTGTGCTATGTCGCAGACAATAACACCGAAGTTGTTGGTGTCTGTGTGCTTAATGCCCGAGATGGTAATAACATTGAACTGTTCAATAGTGCTGTTAGTTCCGAGGTGCAAGGCCTGGGAGTAGGGAAGGTCTCAGCACAAGGATATGCTTAGGCTGGTTCTTGTCCTGTAATTTTTATCGTCATTCTATCTGGTGAGTTTGAAGATGTTTGGCGTGCCCAAGTTGTTGAGCACGCCGTAAGGTAGTGTAGGACCAAAGAGGAAAGATATTTGTGGTACTAGAAGTTGTACGTCAAGCTAACTGGCATCGAGATATCCTGAATCGTCGACTCCTGATGACCCTCAAATTTAGCTAGGACGGCATATTTTCCTTTCGAAACCTTAACGCTGACCTCGCTGCCTTGACCTACTGGCAGCCCATCTAGGAAGAAACTCGCTGGCTTGTTGCTGATAAGGGTTATATTGAATGACTCAACGCCTACTTCTTTGACGATCTGGGCATCAATATTCTCATTGTATTGGACAAAGAGATTGAAGTTGGCCTTGTAATCGACATTGCCATCATAGTCCATCAGTGCCGAGTCAACCTTGAAGTTGTTGGTGGTGCTGGTGACATCAATTTGGCCAAAGCGCGTTTCGACGGCATCGTTGATTAGCTTAGACGTTGTCTGTTTGCTTTCAAAGCACGCACGGATTGACTGGTAAGGAGAGCATTGTAATTTGCCAGAAACCGAGACGGGAATGGGGTTGGCGAATTCTTTTTTAAGCCTGGTTACGACACTGTCCCTGATATCAAGAAGCTTATCATTGTAGATTTTCTTTGATTCTCTGAGTGAGCTATTGAGTAGGGATATTTTATCGTTGTGCTTTTTGATTTGAGCAGAATTTAGCTGAATTTGTTGTTTGTTCTGCTTAATCTCTTTCGATGTTTTTTTCATTGCCGCGAAGTAGAAATCGGTTCTTTCTTCGGTGCCAGATAACATTTCTTCGCTAAGTCGTCGCTGATATTCTTGGTACAACTGCTTATCTTTGATTATCGTTGATTTCTGTTCTTCAATCCGAGATGAAAGCGTAAAAATGCTGCCGCTGATCTTAGTGAGTTCTTTTAGTTCGGCTGTATTGTTGTATTGAGCTTTGATCTGTTTAACTTGCTCAGCTTCGCCCTCTGTGAGCAGTGAGTTGGCATGACTGAAAAATGACAGGCTGATAGTAGCGAAAAGCATAGCTTTTTTAAACATGGGACGATTAACCTTCGGCAAATTATTTACATCAAACTCAGACATGCCAGGGTCTTTGTCATGAGCGACACATCTAACAACAAGATTAAATCATTAGATAATTAATCGGGCTCGATGTCACTAATTTTATGTTTTAATCATACAAAATTTATACATTTATCAAAGTTTATTGAAGAATTGTGTACAGATACAAATCCATATGCATATTGCATTGATTTATTTAAAGATACTTCGAGTGGGTGTCTGTCAATAAATTGACATGGCTATTAGGTTGAGCCTGTAGTTGGTGATGTTTTATGAATTGATGCGGCATATAATAACGCCACATATATTATGTGGCGTTATTGTTTCGATTAAGACAACATGCTCAAACGTGTTAGCTCACAAGCTCATCAAGTAGATCCTGATGAGTATAAAATGGCGAGTCGGCTGATTCGGTCAAATAGGGCTCTACCATCGAAATCAGGCGAAGTACTCCGGCTCTGATTAATTCGGTTTCGCTGTACTTGTCATCGAGCAATGTTTGATAATTAAGCCAGTTCAGGCTGACCAGCAATAAATTATCGGCCAGCAATGGCAGGCTCTTTTCATCGCACTTTAGCTTGCCCAGGCTGATAAGGTGTGCCAGCATTTCACTGCTGAGGTGGCGTAACTTTAAGATCAGTGTTCGTATTTTTCGCTTGATCTGCGGACTCTGACCGTTGAGGTTGTCGAGGTTTCTAAACAGGAAGCGATAATGTGTAAACAGCGCCATAATGGTGTGCATAAATGGCCAGTAATCATCAAAATCTTTTACCTGTTTCGGGTATTCATTGCTTATGGTAACGAGCGAATTTTGTAGCTCGGTCACTAGTGTCGCAATAATTTCATCCTTGCCCCTGAAGTGATAGTACAGGTTACCCGGGCTGATCCCCATTTCGGTGGCAATAATCAGCGTGCTTACCTGTGCAATACCGTCACGGTTAAACAGGTCAAGGCTAACTAATAAAATCCTGTCGCGGGTTTTCATTGTATCTTCCTTGTTTTGCTTAGGTAGCTGAACAGTATTGGTACCTGAACAGCTACACATTATATCAGCGGTGAGTTCTAGTCCTCTGCAACAAGCTGTGGCAGTGTTTCACATAGAAACTCATACTCTTTTTGCATCTGCTGTTTAATATCATCACAGATGAAAGAGACCAGGGTGCTGCCAATCAAAGGAACAGATGACTTAACGGTAACTGACACATTGTTTTGAGTGGTTACACCCGCACGATCTGCTGGTTCACTGAACATCATCTGTCCAGAAATCTTGGCTGGAACACCTATGATCTCAACATCCATATGACACAATAGTTGTTCGTTTTCTTGCCAATGCCAGCTTTCTTTTTGCTTGATAGTATTAAAGCTGCCCAAAATGCTTTTTAGGACACCGGGTACATTTGCAGGTACTTCTCGCTGAGTTTCAACGGTAAAGCCGTCATCCGTTTCTTCGAGCTTGTTTACAAGGACTTTTCTGGCACCCAGTTTTTGGTACTTATCAGTGATGAGTTCATCTTCACTGAAGTAGCGCAACAGGGTATCCAGATTTTCCTTGTAGTCATGAATTGCAGTAACTTGCATAGTACTTCCTTACATGTGTATTTCACGGATGATGCTCGACAGTGCCATGACATCAGCACTATCTTGTTTCGGATCTGAATCATGTTCCAGACCGTCCGATTCCGGTGCCATGTTAAAGCCGGTACTCATAACGAGCTCACCAATTTTTGGATAGACGCCATGAACCAGTGCGGCAAACAGACCAAGGCGGTTTGCAATGCGTTTAGGCTTTTCAATAATAGCCTTGACGATCAGTTCGGATGCTTCCTCTGAGGTCAGCAGTGGAATACCGCCTTCAGCCTTGCGGTAGTGATCGGCGATCATCGGTGTTTCGACCAAAGGCATATTGATGGTGGTAAAGTTGACACCTTGTCCGCACAGCTCGGCACCGGCAGTTCGGGTGAACGAGTCGAGGGCAGATTTCGAGGCTGCATAAGCGGAGAAACGAGGCTGATTGGTCAATACGGCAATAGAGGAAATATTGATGACATGCCCAGACTTTTGCTCGACCATTTTAGGCAACAGACCCAATATCATTCGTAGTGAGCCGAAGTAGTTAATCTGCATAGTACGTTCGTAATCGTGCAATCGTTCTGTTGAGTGCATGATAGAGCGACGGATCGAACGACCGGCATTGTTGATCAGGATATCGACCTTGCCGTGATCACGCTTGATTTCTTCCAGAACTTGTTGGCTTGGCTCATCTTTGCTCAAGTCACACTGGTAGATATACGCACGGCCACCGCGGCGCTCAACTTCATTGCGTGTTTGCTGCAGGCGTTCTAAATCACGGGCAATCAGTACTAATGTTGCATTGGTTTCTGCCAGTTTCAGTGCGGTGGTATAGCCGATACCGGAAGATGCACCAGTCAGAGCGATAACTTTGTTATTAACACAGCCTTTGAGGGTTCTATCGATATGCAGCGAAGGATCAAGGTGACGTTCCCAGTAGTCCCAAATATTATTGGCATAGTCAGGCAGGCGAGGGCAGCTAATTTCGCTGTCTGATAACGCGTTCAATGTATTGGTGCAATCAAATTGCGTTGGGTAGTTAAACATTCCCACAGCATCTTTTGGAACTTGTATTTCCTGGCTTAGCGCATCGAGGAATCGCTTAAGCACAGGCAGGTGGCTCAGTTGGCTCCAGAAGTTGTTAGGCACCATACGGAACAAGCGCATATCAAGGCGCATTGCCATCTTAGGAGCGTGACCTGCTTCGGCAAACATATTGATGACTTCGCCGGCACGATAAGGGTCGGGATCCACGAGGTGGAAGCATTGTCCCTCAACATTGTCTTTGTGAGAAATATGGTCGATACAATCAGCCACGTAGTCGACAGGGACGAGATTTAGGCGGCCGCCTTCCAACCCCAACAGTGGCATCCACTCAGGTAGCGAGCGACGTAGCCGTTGAATGATCTTGAAGAAGTAATATGGTCCGTCTACTCGGTCAGCCTCACCTGTTACAGAATCACCGATTACGATACCTGGGCGGTAAGCGCGCCATGGAATCGTCGCGGTTTCCTTAACGAGCTTTTCAGCATCGTGTTTGGTAGAAAAGTAGGGGTGATCAAGGCCTGTAGCCTCGTCCAGCATATCCTCACGGAACCAGCCACGGAACTGTCCAGCAACAGCAATTGAGCTGACGTAGTGGAAACAACCTGCGTTAATACGTTCTGCCAGTCTGAGCGTATTTTCTGTGCCATTAATATTGGCACGCATCATTGCTTCTTCTTCCGCTTCAAGATCGTAAATCGCAGCGAGATGGTAGAAGTTGGTGATCTTACCGGTTAGCGATTTGATGTCGTCGGCGGATAGTGCCAAGTTCGGCTCTGTTATTGAGCCTCGGTAACTATGGAATTTGTTTTTGGGAAGTTGATATTTTTCAATAAGAGATTGAAGTCTTTCTTCGCATGCTTCGCTAAATGACAGTACGTAGATTTCTCCAGGTCTCTTAGCCAGACGTCTTAAAAGTTGAGAACCGATAAATCCAGTTGCGCCGGTTATGAATGAATTCATGACCACTCCTTACGCTAATTATATTTTGTTTAAACACAGAGTAATTTTTACTGGTCGGATGACCAAGTCTTAGTGTGCACCTAGTGGCACAAAACTTAAAGCATAACAGGCAGAAATAGGGCATAGATCAATATTCCACGAAGGAATTTTTCATTTTAGAGTAATTGCTCACATATTGAGCCGAAATATTTTTGAAATGTTAATTTTGGAATGATTTATTGTGTGTATTGTTACTAACTTGAGTGTTGGTTTTGCTTATGATTCTCAGTAAGCAACTTGTTAATCCTATAATATTCAAACGCGTTTTTTATGAAGATATGTGTGGCTTAGCTAATATTGCTGAAGGTTATATATTGGAAAGATTGGGTAGGCGTTATGAGCGCTTTGATAGCATTGCCTAGTTCGCTAGGTTTGCTTGATTGGTATTGATGGCTTATCTTGAGGAGGAAAACAAAGGCAATGAATGCTTTTGCCATCAAATGAAGTAGCTATAAGCATCAACGTGCGCACTTGTATCATATCTATGCTCATGTCTATGCTCATAGCGAGAGAGCCTTGGCTTTCTCGCTATACACTAGTCGTTATACGTCACTTGTTATATATCATTATGTTATCGAAAAATGAATAACTGTGTTAATTCGCACTCCATACTTGGGTGCCAGTTCGTTGAAAGTTATACCCTTGGAGCTGGTCCCCTTTAGCCTGTGTTTCAGGATCAGACAGCGCCTGCATTAATTGTTGCTGCAGCGCTCGGAAGTAGATGTTTTTGGGGATGACTAACTCGAAGGCTTCTCGGCAAAGCGGGATAAACCCTAAGCCAAACTCCCCGGCAGTACTTTG
>Ga0209272_10002443_pt1 | contig 10433 bp, 8 predicted proteins | sample tdDd002_FD_187125 | JGI IMG/M metagenome (GOLD analysis project Ga0209272, IMG submission 187125) | Marine sediment microbial communities from the Atlantic coast under amendment with organic carbon and nitrate - tdDd00.2 (SPAdes)... | ecosystem: Environmental > Aquatic > Marine > Coastal >... | reverse complement strand
ATTATTATACGGTGATAAAATTATTGCGGGTTCTGCACTAGATGTGTCATCAAGCAATTTAGTTACTGGCCACAGATTCCATCATCATGGTTTTGTTACTATTTCTCATGCTGATACCTACGAAGAAACATTAAAAGAAGCGCATGTTATTGCTGATTATCAAGCAAGACAAAGTGATATTTTATCGCAGATCGAAAAAGCTGCAGAGTCTATCGATGGTAAAGCGCTTATCGATCAAGATTTACTTGAAGAAGTTACGGCATTGGTTGAATGGCCAGTGGTTTTAATTGGTACTTTTGAAGAAGCTTTTTTACAAGTGCCGCCAGAACCATTGATTTATTCAATGAAAGATCATCAAAAATACTTCCCGGTAACTGATGCAAACGGCAAGTTATTAAACAAGTTTATCTTTGTTTCAAATATTGAAAGTAAAGATGCACAGCAAGTTATCTTTGGTAATGAAAAAGTTATTCGCCCACGTTTGGCTGATGCTGAGTTTTTCTTTAAAACTGATAAAAAGCAGACGCTTGAGTCTAGACTAACAGCCCTTGAAAGTGTTTTATTCCAAAAGCAGTTAGGTACGCTAAAAGCTAAATCAGAGCGTATTGCAAAACTTAGTGAGTTTATTGCTACTAAACTTGGTGACAATGCAGCTGATGCTTATCGCGCAGGTTTGTTAAGTAAAACTGATTTACTCACTGATATGGTATTAGAGTTTCCTCAAGTGCAAGGTGTTATGGGCAAATATTATGCGCGTCATGATGGCGAAGCAGAAGCTATTGCACAAGCACTAGAAGATCAATACCGTCCTCGTTTTGCTGGCGATTGCTTACCTGAAGCTAATTTAGGTTGTGCCGTTGCTATTGCGGATAAAATTGATTCTTTGGTGGGTATTTTTGGAATCAACCAACCGCCAAAAGGTGATAAAGACCCATTTGCTTTGCGCCGTGCTGCTATTGGTTTGATTCGTATCACTATTGAAAAGCAGTTAGATCTTGATATCGTTGATTTAATTAATGAAAGCACAACATTATATGTTGACAAGTTAAGCAATGAAAATGTTGTCAGTGATGTTATTGATTTTGTTATGGGGCGTTTTAAAGCATATTATCAAGAACAAGGCATTGCAGTTGATGTGATCCAATCGGTGTTGGTTAAGAAGCTGACTTCACCACTTGATTTTGAAAAGCGCATTAAAGCAGTTAGCTATTTTAGTCAGTTACCAGAAGCTCAGGCATTAGCTGCAGCAAATAAACGAGTGGGTAATATTTTGGCTAAATTTGATGGCCAACTTTATGATCAGTTTAATGGTGATATTGCGACTGAAGCGGCTGAGTTACAGCTAGCATCTACTTATCAAGACATCGCTGCAAAGGTTACACCTTTGATGGATAAAAAAGATTATCAAGCTGTACTTTCTGAATTAGCAGCATTGAAATCACCAATTGACGAGTTTTTTGACAGTGTAATGGTTATGGCTGATGACGAAGCAACTAAAATTAATCGTTTAACCTTATTGAATCAAATTCGAAATAGCTTTTACGCTATTGCTGATATTTCTTTATTACAGTAGTTTGCTATTGCATTAAAACAAGGTTTGAATTGAACAAAAAAGAGAGCAGTTAGCTCTCTTTTTTTTACCCTTTTCTTATCAAATATAAATAAGGCTTTTCTTCGGTTTGCTTGGCAACTAACTCGTGCTCCATAAATCGGCAAAAACTAGGAATGTCGCGAGCAGTTGAAGGGTCATCAGCACTTACCAATAAGGTTTCACCTGAGTTAATTTTGCGGATATTTAATCTCACCATCATCACAGGTTCAGGACAACGTAAACCTAAGGTATCTAAAGAGTGATCAGCATTTTCAAAAACAGTATCAGGCATTCGCTTAAAATGGGCTCGTCTGGCAAATAAAGAGCGCATTTTAACCAGTTGCGCATCATTGTTAAATATAAATAATGTTTTGTTAACTATTAGACGAGATAATAACTATTCTTTAAGTGTAGACTTTCAAATGGTGGAATAATTGAAAATCAAACTAGTAATAGAGTATGTTTGGATTTATAATTAAAATGATGAGCTATAATTATTCTTTTGTCAGAGAATGTAGCCTTTTTAATTTATAAGTTTTGACTTATTACCATTTCTACTTTAATATTTTTATTAAGGAAATGATTATATAGTAAGCTTTGAAAAATTATTTTTATGAAATAATGAGATTTTTCCTTTTTGATAATAAATAACTTATTTTAAGAGGTGCTAAAATGAAATTAATATACGGTACAAATAACAAGTCTAAAATTGAAAGTATGAACCGGATAGTTAAGGATCTTAATATCGAAATAAACGGATTGAAAGATCTAAAAATGAAATTAAATGAACCAATTGAGGATGGAAGTAATCCTCTTGAAAACGCAATTAAAAAGTCTAGGGGTTACTATCAACAGATAGGTATCCCAGTTTTTTCATGTGATAGTGGCTTATACTTTGAAAATGTCGAAGATAGTGATCAACCAGGAACCGAGATTAAAAGAATTCATGGACAAGAGTTGGAAGGTAAGAAATTTATTGATTATTATTATAAACTTGCTCAAAAGTACGGCGGTAAATTAACTGCTTACTACAAAAATTCAATAAGTTTAGTTTTAAGCGATGATTTAATATATAACTATGATGGGAGCGACCTAGATTCAGAAAAGTTCTACATAGTTGATAAACCACATAAGGAGTATAAAGAGGGATATCCACTTGATTCATTGTCAGTCGACATCATTAGTAATCAATACTTTTATGATATCGAGGGTGAAGACTTAATTGATCCGATGATAGATGGGTTTAGAGGATTTTTTGAAAGAGTATTAAAAGAAATTGATAATAACTTATAAAAAGAATAGGTTAAAAACTGCTAAATAATAAAATGGATGAATGGCTTAATATACAAGAAGAAATAATCAAAATTTTAATGAGATCAGAAGAAAAAATAATGAAATATATATATCATGATAATGAATGAGGGAGTTCCCAACTTTGATGATAATTATCTGTTTGAAATAATCAAAAATGAATTGTCTATATTTCTATTGCTTTAAATACGAAGGAGCTATAATGAAGCTTATAAGAATAAACAAAAGATACGATATATATATCGTATCTTTTGTTTATTGAATATTATGCTGGAATCCATCCACTTCCGTATTCAGAAGTAGGTGGTAAACGATCTCCTTGCTGTATTGTACATTCTCTACCATTGGAAATTGCAACTCCACTAGAATCAACTTCGCGATATCTACCTGCAGGACAGTTATCTGTTCCTGGTTTATATATTGCTTTCATGTGTTTTCACTCCTTTTTTTATATTGTACCTTTAGTATATGTCGAATTTAAAAGATAATTATTAAAACAGGAAGTTGGCATAATTTTCAAGAAAAGAAAAATTTAAGAAAAAGCCCCTTCATTTTTGAAGAGGCTTAAATTATTTTTTAAATACTCGATTTTTCAAGCGTTTTTCAGAATACATCATACGATCAGCTGAATTGATAAGCTTCGCTATGTCGTTTTCACCACTAGAGTTACTAGCGAATCCAAATGAAACTGATAGTTGAATTCCATTTATTTTGGTATTATTGAATAAAACCTTAAGTCTATCAATGTATTCAGTTAATTCTGCATCAGAATGATTTTCAATAATAATTACAAACTCATCGCCACCAATTCTTGTAATGACATTATTACTAAGCTTATCATTAAGCATATTATTTTTAATAATATTTGCAACACCACATATTAATGCATCGCCAGTTTCATGACCATATGTATCATTGACGGTTTTAAGATCGTTCAAGTCAGCAAAGATAACACCAATTTGATTAGGTAATTTATTTTTCAATTCTTGGACTTTAACATCAAAGAAGTTTCTGTTGTGAACACCAGTAAGAGAATCATAATATCCCAAATATTCAATATTTTTTTGGTAATTAAATGAATCAGTAAAATCATTAAATACGAATACTTGTCCAATACATTTTCTTTTTTGATCAACAACATCTGAGATACTATATTTGAAGAATTTTTCTTCATCATCAATAACTAGTGGTAGTATTAATACTTCTTGATCACTTGTTGGATTTTCTATTGATTTATAGAAATCATCCTGAGATAGTTTACTATATTTTTTAAGGATATCAAATAACTCTTTACCTTTTGGTTCTTCAAGATTTAATAATTTCAATGCTGTTTTATTAACGAAATCAATTTTACCATGTAAGTCAATTGTTATAATTCCACCTGTAACGGATGATAAGATTGAATGTAGTTTTGCTTCATTCATAATTAACTCATCTTGTTTATCGGAAATATCACTAAGCATCTCATTCATTGTATTATTAAGGTAATTCATTTCTTTTCCTCTTGTTTTAGTTAATTTACTTTTTCTTACACTATTGAAATCGACTTGTTTAAGCTCATGAATCATTTTTGATAGTGGTGAAGTTAACATTATATTAAATCCAAAATAGACGATTAGGAACAATGATAATAGTAATACTATAAATATTTTTGTTATTTTTTCTAATAATAATATACCCAATTTATATGATTCGCGGTCTGTAACTAATTTAACATTAATTACTTCATTAAGATTCATATCATTTATAATTAAGTATGTAATTTCAATATTAGAACTATCTTTTTCAACATTGTATGGCATGAATGTATTTTGATAACTGAAGAATCTTGATTTAAGATTATCTTCATTAAAGATACCATTTCCAGCATCATCAAGTGTTTCATAATATGTATTTGCATCTAAGGTTAAATCTTCAGATGCATCTTCGATCGTAAGATAGCCTGATTCAATTGGAAATTTTTCTAACTCATTTGTATCAATTTTTCTAGCGGCAACAAAGAAACCATTTGGATCTTTAATATATTCAGAATCTTGAACTCTTGTTGAAGAAAGATAGAAATATTGATCGTTCAATTTTGTAATTCCTACAAAATACTCATTAGGTTCAATTGATCTTTTGAAAAATGCATGAAAGGCTTCTAGAGTCTCGGCATCAATTTCAGAATATTCACTTGTTTCTAAGTCAAAGTAATGAGAGTAAATAGGTTTTCCATCTATATCAAGGATGATACTCATATCAACACCATAATCAAGTAGATAATCAGGAGTTAACTCAAGCTCGGGATAATCTTCATACTCACCATTGATGTAATTATAAGTTTCTGTCCAATAACCCCAACTAATTGAAAAGTCATCAACATCAGTTAAGTTATCCTTTATAAAGTTGAACGCTAAATTCTCACTGGTTTGAATCTTAGTCTTTTCATCGTTATCTATGTAATCTTTAAAGGTGCTTGAAAGTAATAGTGCTGATAGACCATATATAAATATAGCTGAAATCACTAGTAAAAATCCTAATTTAGTTTTAATTTTCATAGTTTCACCTTCCCAGTAATCTTTTACATATAATACCACTTAACTTTTTTTATAGCAACTTCACGCATAACTTACTTTTTAAATTTCTAAATAAGTATAATCAGCTTTAAGATAGTTTAATTGAGTAATATTTTGTCATATTTAGGATTATATATAATTTATTTGTGAATTTCCCCCCCATTTTTAGTAAGCGGAGAAAACCTAATTTAGAAAATAATGGTTCTTATTTTTTCTTACTAAGCTTCATTAAGATAGCTTACTTGATATGGAATTTTTATGATGATATAATAATAAAACTAGATGTATTTATTATTTGGATATATTTTTGTAATAAATACATACTAATATCTAAAGTTGCAAATAATGGCGCTTGCTATTAAAAGGAGAAAATATGGAAAATAATTTACTTAAAGAGAAAAAAAATGCTTGGACAATTATTGATGAAGTTGAGAAAACAAGAGCTTTTGAAATTGGGAACGGATATTTAAAATTCTTAGATGCTGCAAAAACTGAAAGAGAATCAGTAATTATTGTTGAACAAAAAGCGATTGAAAATGGTTATATTTCGATTGAAGAAGTATTGAAAAACAATATGGCTTTAGAACCAGGAATGAAAATCTATGCAAATAATCGTGATAAAACAATAGCTTTATTTGTTATAGGTAAAGAAGATCTTGAAAATGGTATGAATGTTGTTGGTGCACATGTAGATGTACCTAGATTAGACTTGAAAGCTAATCCACTTTATGAAAAAGATGAGATTGCATTCTTAAAAACTCATTACTATGGTGGAATTAGAAAATATCAATGGTTAGCTATTCCTTTAGCAATTCATGGTGTTGTAATGCTAAGTGATGGATCTAAAGTTAATATTACATTAGGTGAAGGTGAAGATGAACCTGTATTCTTTATAACTGATTTATTGCCACACTTAAGTAAAAATCAAAATAAAAAAACATTAGCTGAAGCAATCACCGGTGAAGAGTTAAATATTATCGTTGGTGGAATCCCAAGTGAAAACAAGGATGCTAAAGAAAAAGTTAAGTATGCTATTATGGAAAAACTTAATAAAATGTATGGAATGACTGAAAATGATTTCATGAGCGCTGAACTTGAAGTAGTTCCTGCATTTAAAGCAAAATATGTTGGGTTAGACAAAGCATTTATCGCAGGTTATGGTCATGATGACCGTGTTTGCTCATACGCTGCTTATCAAGGGATATTCGACATGAATGAAATTCCTAATAGAACCGCAGTTGCTTTATTAGTTGATAAAGAGGAAGTAGGTTCACAAGGGAATTCAGGAATGCATTCAAGATTCTTTGAGAACTGTGTAGCTGAATTAATTGCATTACAATCAAAAGAACTAGTTGATTTAAAAGTAAGACGTGCCTTCAGTAATACAAAAGTATTAAGTGCAGACGTTGCAGCTGCTTATGATCCAGATTTCGCAAGTGTGTTAGAAAGAAACAATGCTGCATTCGCAGGACATGGTTTAGTAGTAACTAAATATACAGGTTCTCGTGGTAAAAGTGGATGTAATGACGCTAATGCTGAATTCAACTTTGAAGTTTGTAAGACATTTACTGATGCAGGTGTTGCTTGGCAAACTGCTGAGTTAGGTAAAGTAGATCAAGGTGGGGGAGGAACAATTGCTTATATTTTAGCTAATTTAGATGCTGATGTAATCGACTGTGGTGTTGCTGTATTTGCAATGCATGCTCCTTATGAATTAATCTCAACAGTAGACTTATATATGGCCTATAAAGGTTACAAAGCATTCTACTTAGTATAAACTTTAAAGCGACTTTGTCGCTTTTTTTGTTTATTATTTTATGATGATATAATAGGGATAGAAAGTAGTGATAAAATGTGTTAACAATAAAGTGTTCAAAATGTAAAAATAAGATTATGAAATACCGTAAGATTGGTCAAGGAAATATCCTGAAGTGCTATAAAGATAAAATTACCAAACTATATATCTCTGCTGACCTAAAATGCATATGTAATAATCAGATAGGGAACGATGAAGGCTTGTATTATAAGATGAATAGCAAAAGTTTTATATGTAATGGGTTTAAAGAAAGATAGGAATAAATTACTTGAGGCTCCACAAATAGAGGTTAACAATTGAGTGATGAACTCATATGTTCTCTATGATTTTTAGGGAATATTCATATAATTGATATCAAAAGACCACAAGATGGTCTTTTTTTATGAATCTAAGTAAATTTATTTGGATTGTCGAATAAATGGTAGTACAATAAAGAAAAAAAGTGTGAGGTGTAATATGATTGACTTAGTAAAAATACCTTTTTCAAGATTTGGTTCATATCTTGTGGTAAGTAAAGATAATGATAGATTGTTTATCCGTGATGTAAGAGGTGGGGACCTTAGTAGTGGGAGACTTGTCGAGCTTTCATTTTTTGATGTAGAGAACAATAAACTCAATATGAAATTAGAGTCTGAAGAGACTTTGTTGAGATTCTCAAATGATGAATCCAAAGTGGAAATTTGTTTTGACTCAGAAGACACTGTAAGGGTGAGAGGGAATAATTGTATAGTTAGACTAGATTATGTCTTAAAGTCTTACGATCACCTAAACCAGCATTCAATAAATAAATTTGAATTGCATTCTTATTCAGAAGAAGTAAAAGTAATGACTACAGTTTTAAAGGGTGACTCTAAAGTGAACTTGGAATGGGATAAAACTAAAACTAAATCAGGAACGCTTACAGTAAGTAATAACTTCGAGATTGCCTTTTCTTCGTACGTTGATATTAATAAATGTGATTATGATTTAAGTTTTGATGAGATAGTTAAAAGAGAAAAACAATTTTATAACAAGTGGGCCGCTAAGACTTTAAATAACGAAAACGATAAGTTTATTTACTCGCAAAAACTAGCTACTTATATAACTTTTTCCTCTGTTGTAAAACCTGAAGGTTTACTAAAGAAATACTCAATGTATATGTCAAATAATTGGATGACAAATATCTGGAGTTGGGATAATTGTTTTAACGGATTAGCACTTGCATCAAATCAACCAGAACTTGGCTTTGATCAATTAATGGTATTTGCAGATTATCAATTAGAATCAGGAGTACTACCTGATTTTATGAACAACCGTTCAGTTTCATACTCATGTGCTAAACCACCAATATACGGTTGGGCTTACACATTGATGATGGAACTAAATGATTACTACAAAGAGAAAAAACAGATTGAACCAATTTATAAAATGATGAAAAAACAGATTGAGTATTGGGAAAATCATCGTACTAATAAGTTTGGTTTACCTTTCTATAATCATGGAAATGATTCAGGAATGGATAATTCAACAATCTTTAATAAAGGTTGTCCTGTGGTATCACCAGATTTATTATCTTATATGATTTTACAATATGAGGCTTTGGAGAAATTAGCAAACTTCTTAGAGATATCAAATCAATGGTTAGAAAAAGCAGATAGATTACAAGAAAAATTAATTAATGAGTTATATGATGGGAGAGAATTCTTTAGTAGAGATGGAATGACAAATAAACGAATTGAAAGTAATTCCTCGTTAATTACGTTAATGCCAATTACCATAGGACACCGTCTCGAAAGGGATGTATTAGACAATATAATTAATAAATTAACAAGTGATGATTATTATACTGAGTTTGGATTTGCAACTGAATCAATCAATAGTGAATACTATTTAAGTAATGGTTATTGGCGCGGACCTATTTGGGCACCAACAATGTTATTGATAATTGATGGACTCAAAAGAAGTGGTTACAAAGATGTTGCTATTCAAGCAGCAAGGAGATTCTGTAATGCTACTTTAGTAGGGGGGATGGCAGAGAATTTTGATGCAAAAACTGCTCAAGGACTTGTTGATCCTGCCTTCACATGGACATCAAGTACATACTTAATTTTATCAAACTTCTTCTATAATTAACAATTTTTATTGACAAGAACAATTTTTAGAGTTATATTATTGTCAAAAGCAATTTAATTTATCAGAAAAGAGGGATTTTTATGATTGGTCTAGAATACGTATTGAGTTTGTCAAATGTCACACATACGCAATTAGCAGAGCATCTTAATATTAGAAAGCAAAATATAAACCTTTGGATAAAGAAAAAGCAAGGAATTCCTAAAAAATACTTACCCGTTATTTCACAGTTTTTAAATGTTAATGAAGATTACATAAGTAAAGATTTAACTGATGAGGATAAAATTCATTTACAAATCATAAAGTTAAAGTTTGACTTAGATCATTTTGATGGTGCTGAGGATTTATTCAACGGTGAAGAAGAAATATTAGCAGCTGTATTAGGTCATAATAATAAAAGTGCACAATCTACAATAGAGAAGGAACTAATCGAAGCGAGTTTTAGTTCTACACTAGATGCAATTGATGATGGTTCTTTGGAGTCTGTTAAAATCATGATTGAATTGATGGAATATCTCAATGATACAAGTTTAAGAAGGGTTATTAATATCGTCGGACAATTATTTGAGATTGTTGAAGATGATGGTGCTTACGATGGTGACGAAATTAATCAGTCACTATTTGATTTACTACTATAATCTAATATAATAAGTATTGTTATACTTAAGGGGTGATAAAGTGTACAAATTGAAAAGAGTTATAAAAATGGATTATAGGCAATTTTTTCATGTTTTGAAAACTCTGAAAAATAAAACAAAGAAAAGTTATGCTTTTATATTGTTTGATGTATTTATTTGCGCTATTAAGTATGAAGCTGGTTATATGGATTATCTTGTCTTTGAACTATATAAGTATAATGATTTAGAAAGATCAACCTTTGTAACTAGAGGTATAAGTAATAAGATTGTAAAGAGATACAACGATATGAGTTTTTCTTACATACTTGAGAATAAAATTATTTTCAATTATATATTCTCAGACTATCTAGGTCGAGAATGGATTGACCTTAGAAAAAGTTCGCTTGATGATTTTGAAGAATATATTCAAGGTA
>Ga0209272_10002440_pt1 | contig 10439 bp, 7 predicted proteins | sample tdDd002_FD_187125 | JGI IMG/M metagenome (GOLD analysis project Ga0209272, IMG submission 187125) | Marine sediment microbial communities from the Atlantic coast under amendment with organic carbon and nitrate - tdDd00.2 (SPAdes)... | ecosystem: Environmental > Aquatic > Marine > Coastal >... | reverse complement strand
TAAGCTAAACTATAATACATCGCAAATGTAGATGCTCCCTATTCTTGAAACAATATTTAGGAACATATATAATTTATTTAGATTGATTCTATATCAAACCTATGTTTCAGATCCTTAGAAAATTAGTAACGCAAAGCTAGTTATAAATCTAACTACAAACCAATTAGAGAATAAATTCCTTAATGGTTTTTCTGAAAGCATCGCAATTTATTAAATATTTGTATGTTATAGAACAAGCTTTTGGAATATTGTTTTAATTTAGAATGCTGAAGTAATAAACGAATGACTTAGAATCAAATTTTACCTGAAAATAAAGGCTTTTACATACATGAGTAATATTGATCAATATTTAGAATTAGATAATTACACCCTTCGATTTAGAGATAAAGGAAAAGGAAATACGGTTTTATTATTACACGGATATCTTGAATCTATCGAAACATTTGAAACATTTGCTAACGATTTATCAAGATTGGCACGAGTGATAACCGTTGATCTTCCAGGACATGGTTTGTCGGAGTTAAAAACCGATAAATGTAGCATTGATGATATGGCTGATGCCGTTGATGCTTTGGCATCACATCTTAAATTGGAAAAGATAAATATTGCGGGTCACTCTATGGGTGGTTATGTAGCTTTGGCTTATGCGGATAAATATGTGGAAAAGTTGGAGAGTTTCTGTTTGTTTCATTCTTCACCCAACCCTGATACAGAAGAGAAAAAGGCAAATAGAAAAAAAGAAATTGCATTGGTTCGTAAAGGTAAAAAGGAACTGATTTGTAAAACGAGTATCCCGAATACTTTTTCGAATCGCAATTTAGATAAGTTTGCACACGAAATTGACCGAATTACTCAAATTGCCAGCAATACTTCTGAGAATGGAATAATTGCTGCTCTCGAAGCTATGATGGATAGACCAGACCGAAATCATGTGGTTAAAGCTTTGGATATGCCTAAAGTGAGTATCATCGGGAAGATGGATAATTTTATTCCTTTTCAGGTAGCGGGACAAATTGCAAAGGAGAACAACTTAACTCCTTTTGTATTGCAAACTTCGGGACATATGGGCTTTATTGAGCAGCGTCAGGAATGCTTACGGGAGATTTTTCGAATTATTTATGAATGCTGATTTTATATTTTAACCACGAAGGATACGCGAAGTACTTCACAAAGAACACAAAGTATCTAAAATTACAAAGAGCCAGAAAGAAATAGAATTCCTTTGTGGCTCTTCGTGATATCTTTTGATGTACTTTGTGGTTAAACCCTATTTTTCCCCGTACAGCAATTCATATTCTCTTTTACTAGCTGTTGCATGCCATTTTTCAGGAAGCACAGTCCAGTTTTGGTTGCATTGAATGTCAACTGTTCCCTTTTTTTCTATCCACTTCATTAAATAGTAACGAAGATCTTTAGTGGTAGAATTAACCAATCGGCTGGTCAGTTCTTCTTTGCTTAAACCTGAACCATCGGTTAGGTGATTACCACCACCATTACCGCGATATGAATTTAATGCAACTCGGTATGTTTTGTTGGTATCGAATTTCTCACCAGAACTCATTCCTGTAATATTGATTCTTTCACCGTAAGGTTTAGAAATATCAACCGTATAATCGATTCCTTCGGCAGAATCGTAGTTGAAAAACATGGTGCTTAGTCGGCTACCATTTTCAGTAGTTGAGATATATAACATCGGATCATCTGCTGATTTCATTTGCTGAAACCAGTCTTTATAACTGAATTCAAGAAAATCTTTCACTTCTTGACCGGTTAAATTCATAGTGTATAGCAAATTTTCGAATCGATACAATTTAAACAAATCTCGTACTTGTAAATCACCTGAATCAATAGTTGCATTATAGGATAGGGGAGCTGCAAAAGAAATTTCGGCATCAGCCAAATCCATTTGAATGTTCTGGATTAAATCGATGAATTTAGAATCTCCAAACATGGCATCTTTAGTAGAAATACTTTTTTGAAATGTACCAACTTGTCTTGAAACATAAGCTTCAACTTCTGCAAATAAAGGTTGAAAATGATCTACGTATGCTTTTGATTGTTCCAATTCAGCAACTTTAACCAAATTTGGCTTTAATTCTTTTTCGTATCTGTTTTCAGCAGAATTCCATGTTAAATCAACTTTTACTTCTGCTATAAATTTAGCTTTACTTTTCGGATTAATTACCAACACTTTTTCCTTATTTGGATTTTCTACCCAAACAATTTGTTCGTGATGATCGTGACCACAAATTATCATATCAATTCCAGCAATTTTTTGAGCAACTAAAATTGATGCATTCTCAGGATTTACTTGATTTGTTTCATGTTTTTCTCCTGCACCAGAGTGAAATAAGCCGATAACAAAATCAGGTTTTTCTTTTTCATTGATAATATTGATCCATTTTTCTGCAGATTCAACCATTGGTTCAAAATGCATTCCCGACCATATTTTTTCCGGTAACCATTTAGGAATCGCAGGAGTAATTAGACCTAATACGGCAATTTTTGCTCCTTTTTTCTCAATAATTGTATAGGGTTTGAAATATGGTTTCCCATCGGAATTTTTAACTGCATTGGCAGCCAACCAAGGAAATGCCAATTCATCTACCAGTTTATCGTAAACGGCATGTCCGGGCTCAATGTCATGATTACCAACAGTAGCAGCATCATAGCCCATGAAATTCATTACATCCGCACAAATATGCCTGGTTTCTGTTTTTTCAAAATTTGAATAGTAAACCAATGGATCGCCTTGGAGGATATCTCCATTATCTAAAAGGATAATTTCAGAATTACCACTTTCTCGTTCTTGATTTACATAGGAATAAACTTGTGCCAAAGAGGTTTTAGTTTCTCTATCGTTCACCAAATCGTATGGGAAAAGAGCACCATGTACATCACTAGTTCCCATAATCGTCAGTTTTACTTGATCTGCTTTTTTAGGCGCACAAGAACTGATTAGTAGAATGGAAATCAGTAAAAAATAAATATAACTTTTTCTCATTTTAAGAAATTTTAAAAAGGAGCATAAAGTTAATATAAATCGTTGTAATAAGATTAGTGTGAGGAAATTAATTTATCTAAAAAATACACCTGAGGAAGTATCTGGAGCATTGCTTCTTTTTCCTGCCTTTTTCAACACCTTTTTCTTCTCATCATTTGTGTAAAGCGACCAGTTTCCAATTTCTTCTGTAGTTCTTTGGCATCCGAAACATACTCCGTTACTATCCTGGCGACATATTTTTATACATGGGGATTCTATTTGACTCATAATTTCGTTATTTAAAATGAATACAAATAAAATCAATTCTATTTGCATTTACAAGTTTTATATGAGCTATCCGGATCATTATTTAGATGAAAATTTTAAAAAGATATAAGAACAATTAAGATGTTTTCTTTTTTGATTTCCATGGTTTAAATATGGATATAAATATGGTTGCTATAAGTGTACCTGTCATGCAAACGCCCATAATATTTTGTGAATTTTCATACCATTGGTAATCCTTATTATTTAAAGCTGCCATTCCTTCTTCTCCTGAAATGCTTACTAACTTAGCAATCCATGGTTCTGAGTAAATGGTGCCAAGAACTATAATAAGAACAGTAATGATCCATTTAAAAATCAACCAAGCGTGTTTAAAATAACCCCATTTGGTAAATTGAGAATACATAAAACCAGTAAGTAAGCAAAGTACCGCAGACGGAACCAATATTTTCATATCAATAAAAAGAATGATTTTATTCATCAGATGAAGTTGATCACCAGATTTGATATCATCACTCATGAATTGTACGAGAAACATAACTAGTCCTGTCGTAATCCAAACCCCTGCACCTAGTAAATGTATTGATTTTAACCACTTTATTTGTCTTGCTGATAATTGTGCCATGTTTGTTATTTTAAAAAGTTTTCGGTGTTTAAGATGACTTGCTTAAGGTTTTTTACCATTATTTCTTTTGTCTTTTCATCCATTCCTTCTGTTGCAACACTTGTAGATTCAAAAGCACATTGGTGAAGTTTAGTATTCAGTTTTTTACCTTTATCGGTAATGAATAATTTGAAGATTCTCTTATCAGTATTATCTCTTCTTTTTTCAATATAAGCAGCCGATTCTAGTTTATGGGTCATTCTGCTGGTGTTAGCCATATCCTTATATATAAGATCACTAAGCTCACCAATGGTCATTCCATCCGATTCTGAAAGGCGATATAGAATATTCCATTGCTCAGGAGTAATGTCAAGTTTGTTATTACTTAGTATTTTAAAGAATACTCGCTTTATCATGATTGCACTTATGGCAATGTGATGATTTACTGATGTTTCCAGATTTACCTTTTTCATATAGAATAAGTTTGTCATGACAAATATATAAATTAATTTGTCATGACAAGTATTCTGCGAAACTGATCACAAAGAAAAATCCCGAACTCTGCCAAATTCGGGATTTTCTCTAACCACTATTTACTAACCTAAATCTTATCTATGAAAAAACATTCTCTGTTTTTGTATGTAACAAAAGTAGGTGATTGTTGTGCTAAATGGTATGAATGAAAGTTAAGGAAGCTTAAAAGTGATGGTTTTGGGAATCAGATGGTAAGGAGGTAGAAGAATTAACTTGGATTTACTACAAAGAAAAATCCCGAACTTCGTTAAGTCCGGGATTTTCTCTAACCACTATTTACTAACCTAAATCTAATCTATGAAAAAACATTCTCTGTTTTTGTATGTAACAAATGTAGAGTATTGTTGTGCAAAAAGGTCTGAATAGAAGTTAATGAAACTTAAATCTTAATATTTTGTGCCCATTTATTACTTTGCATTCTTTAAAAAGGCTTGAATATATCTTATTTCGGAATACGAATAATCTTTTCCCAATGCTTCTTTAATGGGATTTAAACTTTCTAAGCCATGAATTTTAAACTGCTCTTTTATTTTTTTTGTTTTCTTAGAATCAACAAATTCTTTTAGATCTAGCATTCCTAAGCCAACGTAATGTGCCAAATGAGTTTCAATTGTTGTTGCTGTTAGTTCTCTAAAAGCAGCTATTTCACGTATGTTTTTCCCATCCTGATACAACTCGTAGCTGATTAGTTTGGTATCTTGTTTTTTCTTTTTTGGTTTTTCTTTTGGTTCAGGGGCTTCGAAGAAATTTAGCATGCCCAAACCTTTCTCTTGTCTGTAATCGGTAACCAATTTTATCACATCCTGACCGTATCGCTCGATTTTCTTTTTCCCAAATCCTTTTACTGATTTTAACTGATCGGTAGTACATGGCAGTTGGTTTGCAATATCAACTAAACTTCTTTGTGAGGCAATATAAAAAACTGGCGCATTAATTTTATCAGCTAAATCTTTTCTCCATTTTTTCAGACTTAGTAGCAATTTTGAATGTTCTACATTCTCATCCACAACCTCTCGTTTTCGTTTTGTTTTAAATCCTGATTTTTCGAGATGAGCTTTTGCTCTTACATCAAGATAAGTTTCAATATCAAAACCATTTAAGCAGGCTTTTAAGCAAGCCGATTTAACACTTGCACTTTCGTGAAGCTGCTTAAGATATTCATTAACCAGTTTTTGTATGGCTTGATTATCTGTCTCACAACTATAATCGTTAAAGATTGATAAAAGATGCTGATCTAGTTTTTCTACAAAATACTTGCTTGCCTTTTTTAGGCGATCTTGTGCTTCTTTGTTGTCATCCAACTTTTCATTGCCAAGGCAATAACGCTTTAAAGTTGGGATAAATTTAGTGGCTATATCAACAATATCAGTTTGAAAAGAAGCAAAGCCAGCTTTTATTTTTTCTGGCAGATTGCCTTGAAAGGTTTTTAAATTATCTTGCAATTGCCTGTTCAGATTACGATACGGTCTGAATATTTCGGAGTAGATAAATAGCTCTTCCAAAAGCTGAAACTGAAAGCTTTTTTTTGCAATTTCCAACTGTTCCTCTTTGGGAGGATTGTTTTCGATGTAATTGGTAAATTGTGAGACCGATTGATCACAAATGATTCCACTTTCGCTTAATCTTGATTTTAAAACCAAACCTTCCAGCGATTTACATCTACTCAGTGCCACATAAACCTGTCCGTGAGCGAAAGCTGCGTTTGCATCAATTACAGCCTTTTCGAATGTTAAGCCCTGGCTCTTGTGAATGGTAATCGCCCAAGCCATTTTTAGCGGATATTGGGTAAATTGTCCAACCACATCTTCTTCAATCTCTTTAGATTCCTGATTGATGCTGTACTTTATGCTTTGCCATTCTTCCTTATGAACTTCAATCTCGGAAGTATCACCTTTGCATTTAACAAGAATAGCATCGTCTTCGAATCCTGTAACAGTTCCAATTTTGCCATTGAAAAATAGCTTTTCAGGTGAACTGTCGTTTTTAACAAACATGACCTGTGCACCAACTTTAAGGCTTAATTTTTCTTCAGTTGGAAAGGAGTATTCGGGGAATTGACCATCGACAACAGCCGAGAAACTTTGCGATTTACTTTTTAATTTTTGCAATCGCTCCTCGTTAATTTTCTGAGCTCTGGCATTGTGTGTAGTCAGTGTAATATAACCTTCTTCTTTTTCAGTATCGAACTCAGGATGATATCTTTTTTCCAATTTCTGAAAAGAGGTTTGTGAAAGATGATTGTTTCGTATTTCGTTCAATATCTGAATGAAATTCTGATCTTTTTGTCGATAAACATGTTTCAATTCAATGCTAATATGTTGAGCCGATCGAAAAGCTCTACTACTAAAGAAAAAAGCCGTTTCGTAATGTTGACGAAGCAAACTCCACTCTTCATTTTTCACAACTGGAGGTAATTGCTGTAAATCACCAATCATTAAAACCTGCACACCACCAAATGGTAAATTTCGATTCTTGAATTTTCGCAAAACTTCATCAATTCCATCCAATAAATCTGCTCTAACCATACTAATCTCATCAATAATCAGAAGATCGAGAGATTTTATTAGGTTGATTTTTTCTTTGCGATATTTTCGAACAGAAGATTCTGCTGCGTTTTGCTTTTCGTTTAAGATTTGTCCTGGCAAAATAGGACCAAATGGCAACTGAAAAAAGGAGTGAATGGTAACACCACCAGCATTAATGGCGGCTACTCCGGTGGGTGCAACAACAACCATTCGTTTAGGAAGTTCAGCTCTTAGCTGTCTCAAAAATGTAGTTTTACCGGTTCCTGCTTTACCGGTTAAGAATATGGTTGTGTTGGTGTTTCGAACAAACTTATGCGCCAGTTCGAGTTGTTCATTGCTTTCCATTTTGTACAGTTGATTGAAATTTAAAATTACAAAATGGAGTTTAGATTAAACGAAATATCCGAATGAATTTAATCAATCTCTATAATTTTATTTTTAACTGCGTACATAACCAGTGATGTAGAGTTTTTGCATCCTGTTTTGCTCAATAAATTGGCTCGGTGACGATCAACCGTTCGGTGACTGATGAATAATTCTTCAGCAATCTCGGCATTACTATAACCATCGCAAATTAATTTCAGCACCTCTAATTCTCGTTGTGAGAGTTTTACAATATCTGTACGAAGTTTCTGTAATCTTTTTTTATCCAGAATATCAACCAATAGCTCTTGAGAGAAATATGATTTTCCATCCATTACCGCTTCCAAAGCAGCAATTAACTCATCGGCGCCAGAGTTTTTGAGGAGGAATCCTTTTACTCCCGCATCCAGCATTTGATCGTAATATTCTTCTTCTCCATGCATGGAAAGCACAATTACTTTCAGATCAGGATATTTTTCCATGGCGGCTTTGGTGGCATCAATTCCATTCATTTCAGGCATGTTGATATCCATTAAGGCAATGTCGATTGGCTCCTTTTTAGCCATTTCCAAAAACTCAACACCATTTGATGCTTCGCCAATAACTTTAATATTTGGAACATTGCTCAACAGGAACTGAAGTCCACTGCGAAACATCTTGTGATCATCAACAATTATTACCTTATATTCTTCCATGCTCAATATTTTTATAAGTTTACTTCAACCACAGCCATCATTCCACCACGCTTTGGGTTGCTCTTAATTTTATGTGTTCCGTTTAGCGAACGAATACGACTAAACACATTGTATAATCCCATTCCACTCGACGTTCCAGCATTTATCGCTTTCGAATCGAATCCAATTCCATTATCAATGTAAATTAAGGATAATAACTTTCCTTCTCGAGACAAATTAATTTCAATATTAGTAGCCTTAGCGTGCTTTATGGTGTTGTTAATTAGCTCATTTACCACTCTAAAAATAACCACTTCTATTTGATGGTTCAATCTTTCTTCCATATTTTCAGCATAAAAGCTAATGTTAATGGTCTGAGAAACATTTATTTTATTGGTAAAGGATCGAATTGCTTTTTCCAAGCCAAAATCATTCAAAATATGTGGACTCAGGTTATTGGATATTTCTTTAATACTCACCAAAGCATCATTTACAGCATCCACCGAGGCGCGAATAATATTTCCTTTATCTTCATCCGATTTTACCTTGGTTAAGGAGGATAGATACAGATTTATACTCGACAAGAGCGGACCAATTGAATCGTGTAGGTCGGTTGCAAATCTTTTACGTTCAACCTCCTCGGTTTTAATTACTGCGTTTAAAATCTTTCGCTCTGTTTTTTGTCGGATACTAATGTCGGTTCCTACCGATAGAATTAGCTTACTTTCACCAAGTTCAATTAAACTCAGGTGAATTTCAACAGGAAAACTGCTACCATTCTTTCTTCTCTGAACCGATTCGAATGAAATGGATGGATTCGAGGAATTTAATTTTTTACGATAGGTATGAAGCTCCGAACTGGAATGAATCATATCTATTTCGCTATAGTTGAGTTGTAATATTTCTTCGGAATTGTAGCCAAGCCATTTGCATGCGGCGGAATTGGCATCAATAATGGAACCGTTAGTGTCATAAATCAGAATTTCATCCGAAGCCTGTTCAATTAAGGAGCGCCATCTTTTTTCACTTACCCTAAGTTTCTTTTCATCTTCTCGAATTTTTTCTTCGGCAACTTTACGCTGTGTGATATTTACAAGGGTTCCCACCATATTTAATGGCTTTTTATTCTCATCGTAATCCAGAATTTTACCCTTGGCTTTAAACCACATCCAGTTTTTATCTTTAGCACAAATCCTAAACTCAATAATAAACAATTCGCTTAATCCTAATCGGTTTTGCTTGTCTTTTTGTTTGATGATGATTAGATCTTCGGGATGGATTAATTTGCACAGTAAATCTTTGGTATTTGATGCTGTAACTGACCTGTAACCAAGTTTATCCCAAATGATTTTACTGATATAGACTTGTCCGGTTGCAAAATTGTGTTCCCAAACTCCATCCGAATTGGCATCCAGCATCCTCAGTAATCTGTCTCTACTGCTTTTCAACTCAAGATTGGCTTCTTCCAGATTCTCGGTTCGTTCTTTCACCAGCTCCAATAGGTTGTGCCTGTGATGTTCCAATTCCTTGTTTTGTTTGACAATCTGATCGGTTTGCAGCTCCAACTTCTCATTTGCAAACATGAGTTCTTTTGTTCTCACAGCAACTCTTCTGTCTAGTTCTTCATTGTGCTCAATTAGTTTGCGTTCGTTTCGTTCCCGTTTTATTTTTGAATAGTGAAGAATGAATGCAATGATTACAATAAAAGCTATAATAACCAGTAAAGAGGTTTGATACTGACGAACAATCGAGGGTGGTTGATGACTGATAAAGCTATTCTCAGGAAGCTGTTTTGGCAATATTCTGAACCGTTTCATTTGTTCAAAATCAAACTTAAACTGATTGTATCCCGATCTGATAATTGGAATTTGATTGGCATTGTAACCTTCTAAAATTTTCAAAGTCGATTCCGCGGCAAGTTCACCTTGCTTGTATCCACTGGTCAACATACCACCAACTATACCTTCGTTAAAGTAAAATTCCCAACTGCTGTATATTGGTAAGTTGGTAGCTTCTCGAATAATCTCTATATTCTCCTGATAAGAAATAAAATTACCCTCCTTATCACGACTAAAGTTGATAAGGTAAATGATACTTTTGGGATCTAGTTGCTGAACTTTAGAAACCAATTCTTCAATGGATAGTTTCTCAAGAAATAGCAATTCAACATCGGTTTCCAAATCCGACCAAAACGATTTAATGTTGTTACGATTTAGTATTGCCGATTGGGTTTGGTTATCGTTTATAACAACCAATTGTTTGGTATCCGGATGAAGTTTTAAAGCAACTTCAATGGTTTCCCGGGAATCAAGCTCTTCTGTTACGCCTGTAACTTTATCAATTCCTTCAATTAATTTGTTACTGAACTGATCTATTGCGCAAAAGATAACAGGAATACCTTTAAAGTAATCAGAGTAATAGTGTCTGACAAAATCCAATGCATTGTTATCGGATACAATAATTGCTTCAAA
>Ga0209272_10002438_pt1 | contig 10443 bp, 10 predicted proteins | sample tdDd002_FD_187125 | JGI IMG/M metagenome (GOLD analysis project Ga0209272, IMG submission 187125) | Marine sediment microbial communities from the Atlantic coast under amendment with organic carbon and nitrate - tdDd00.2 (SPAdes)... | ecosystem: Environmental > Aquatic > Marine > Coastal >... | reverse complement strand
TACTAGCATAAACAGTTGATTTGTCCTTTCGATCGATACCTATGATTCCATTAAATAAAATTGCTGTATCAATTACTGTTCTTGCCATTGGTCCAGGTACATCTTGAGTTGGACTAATTGGAATAATACCTTGTCTTGAAACATAACCAATACTTGGTTTTAATCCAACAAGTGAATTAAGTATAGACGGACATAATATCGAACCTGAGGTTTCTGTTCCGATTCCTACTTGTGCTAGTGATGTAGCTATAGATGCTCCAGTACCAGAACTCGATCCGCATACATCTAAGTCTTCTCCGTAAGGATTGAGTACTTGCCCCTTTAATGCAGAATATCCATTTCTTGATTCACCACTAATAAAGTTAGCAAATTCACTTAAATTTGTTTTCCCTAAAACGATTGCACCCGTTTTCTTCAGTTGTTTTATTATAAAGGCATCATCCTGTGAGTAGAAATCCTTCAAAACAACTGCACCAGCAGTAGTTTTCATATCAACAGTATTTATATTGTCTTTCACTAATATTGGTATTCCGTATAGTAAATTAACATTTTCGTGATATTCTGCGTCTCTTTCTTTTGCCAATTCGAGTGCTTTCTTATTTAATTCAGAAATTGAGTTAGTGTGTTGATTTAATTTTATAACTCTATTTAGATAGTAATTTGTAAGTTCAAAGTAAGAAAGTTTATTTGCTTTTTTTAAATTTTGAATTTCTAAAATTGTCATATCCTTATATTCCATGTTTACCTCCAATTGAATGTAATATTCGTCTTCATTCTAATTAAATAAATATTTGTAGAATGGTACATTATTATTAAATCTATTATATCACACCACTTTAATTAAAAATGAATATTGATAAATAATTATCTGTCGATTCCCATCCAATTTCACTATTTTTTTCACACTTAACTTAAAGACTGTGGAAGCATTACTTTCTTTTTGAACACATTTAGATTTCGTATATATAATATGAAAATTTATCCTTACAAAGCAAAAAACCCTTTGTAAAAGCGTTTTAGATAAAAATTTATGTTTAACTAAAACATAATGATTATGTGAATGATGCTTGAAAAAAGGTAGTAATCCAATTAAACCAAACTCATTATTTAAGCTTGATGTTAAATTGGCTGCATCTATACATTTGCTTTGCTTGCCTTTAAATAATTTTTATGATTTCATGTAACGGTCTCCAATCAATCGTTTATATAAGCTTGTACCATTTTGTTATTGTTCAATTTTTCTCTATTACAGGAATACAAACCACAAGTTCATAAAATCATTTAAGATAATCAATCCTAGAGTTATAAATATATTTACTTCTAATTATCGATGCTAATTGGTTTTTTTAAAATCTAATTAAAGATGACTCGGATTACTATCAAAACATTCTAAAAAGGTATGAATTTTTTTCATACCTTTTTTTGTTAGTATTTATTGTTTTTTTTTGTGTTAGGCTTATTAGTTATGTATTTATCTCCATTTTCTACTAACTTCTTAGTACTAATCCCACCAAAATAATCCTTAGATGCAATTTCAGATGCAAATTCTTCTTCTCTTTTGATTTGAGGGGAGCTCCTATTTTCTTTTAGAATTTTTATGTCTTTACTGCCTCTCTTATGGTGGTTCAGATACTCGACACTTCTATTTTTCATAATTATCACCATATGTATTTTGTTACTCTTTCTCTTACTTATACCAAAGAGTTGAAATTTATTTGTAGTAAAGATTTCGTATTATCTAGACAATAAATAATATTTAGAGTTCTCCATAATGAATCGAATCTTTTCACATTAAAGTAAGTAGGATACTTCATTAATTGGATATAATACTTTCGTCTCTTTATCAAATACTTGATATCCATTATATTTAACCTAATATTCTTTAGGTTTTAAAGTTCTGTATTGACCCTTTTGAGACTTTTAATCATAGCATTCTTTTCTAACTCGAAACATATCATCTGATTTAATTTTGTCTAAGTGGCTTATAACTATTTTCTAAAGTCATCCATAGTAACTCCATGCTTAAAAAACCAATGCAACATAACGGTATGGTTCGAAACTAGTCCAAGTTTGTGACCTTCTGCATGTGAGATGATATTTTCAGGATCTATATCATATGTCTTATAAAGACGAACACATAAATCAACTGCATTTATATATGAGTATTTGAAGTATTGCCCATTTTTGTTTACGCCAAAATTCAACATATTATTTCCCAGGTAATATTTTCAAATCTAGATATCACTTTCCACTCTCTAACTTTTTTATTAAACGTGTTAGTTTTTTAGATGCAGAAGAAGACACTTTAGGTAAGCCTTCATTCAAAATTTGAATAAACTCTGGTAAATCATCACTTACAACAACTTGTGATATTGTTACAGCCCGCTTAGTAAAGTCAATAGGACGACATTCTTTTTGAAGTTTAAATAAATAATCTCTAAATTCGCCATAGTATATTTGATTAGCTGACACAGTGTTTACTAATGCATATATTCCCCACACTTGGGTAATTGTCGTTCCAGTTTCAATCTTATGTTTTATCAAGTCCTTAGTTTTATAAACATTATCAGGTAGTACATTTGAAATATTTGCAATTGCAATCATACTTCCCCACACCATCCGATTATTTTTACTGTTTAGTAGTCCAATAAAATCATTAAGATAAATAGAAATTAATGTTGGATCAATATAACCTATTTCATAAAGTACTTTTAGACAATCACTTGCTATGGATTTGTTTTTATCAAATAAGTATGAGTGAATTTCCTCAATTGCCTCAATATTTTTCATATTTGCGAGGTCTCTTGCTAACACTTGATTTGGTACTTCTGATCTTTCACCTAAATGATATGAAATCTTTTCAATATAACTCATACAAACCCCTCTTTCTTCTCTTTATATAGTTGCACTACTCATAAATATAACCTTCATTACTAAAAAATCGCGATAAGAACAAATAGATATAATATTCTTGTTTGCTATTGTTCTCTTAAACATATTTTAGCACACCATAAACTAGAGTGTATATAATTTATGTAGTCGTAACCAACTATACTAGATATTTCAACAAAAATATTAATTCAATTAAAAAAGTATAAATATTACAAATGAGATTTATCAATGCGATTTATCAGCAATTAGTGCACTAATACGTCATTGGTACCCTGTTTTTCTAAATAAAACTAGGTATTTCCAATTCAAACTTAAATTGCCTTTTCACAAAATAAAACATGCTTTTGTAATAGTTCTAAATACTTTGCAATTATCATTGGTTCAATCACATTAATAACAAACTCTTTTTAATATTTAAAGATCAATAAACTTCTTCTTTCATATTCAACGTTATCCATTTTGACATAACAACACCACCTTTGATGTGTTGTATGTTAACTCTAGTAAAAGCTCAAATCAAGTTAAAGTTCAATATCGAGTAATTCACTCATTACCAAAAATGCATCAACATAAAAAGGTGCAAATTCTAATACTGTTTTTTCTGAAACTTACTAATTCTAACGATTTTAAGAAGATTTAACAAATGATAATGCATCCGAAACACAAAAAAAAAAACTTATTCCTAAGCCTTTTAGATAAAAAGTCATTCTGTATCAACTTCTATGTACTTATATGTATTGGCATTCAAAATATAATACAATTTGACAATGCCTAACCCTTTTGATTTTTCCTTTTATACTTTTCAACTTTAAATAGGAAAATTTATTATTACTTTTAATTCCAGTTATCTTGCTATTATATATTTGGCGATAATTGCTCAATATACTCCATTTTAATAATTGCTTTACAATTAATGTTATCATTGTTATAAATATCTATTATTTTACATTTCATAGGGGAAAGCAAAACTTCATTATCTTCATTACGTATAAATGGTGGAAATTGATTAAGATCTAAAACCAAGCTATTTTTGGGCACAATTACCTCATACCTATAAAAATCCTTACCAGAATCCTCCATAAATGGTGTAGTTGATGTTGATGAAATAATTTTAAAATCTATAATATCATTTACTCTATATTCACTAAAAATATCGCCAACCCTTACAGTTCTATAAAGTAATGTTTGTTGTTGGATAGAATCCATTGCATTAATAATATTCCAAATATCACTTTTAGCTGTCTTTATTATTTTATCCTTAGCTTTATCATCTAAATTTTTATAAATTCGATTTTTATATCTTCTTATGCTTTCATCATCAAGAAAGCGCAGACCATCTTCATTCTCTTTTAACACACCTACAGAATCATTATTAACAAGTTCAGAAACTTCCCAAAGATGAGACATGTTACCAACAAGTAAATTATTAATTATTAGATAGTCATTTCTTGTATGTGCAATTGCTCTTTTCTTGACGTTGTTACATAATCTGGTTAACTATTGATTAAACAGAAAAATCATTTCAAACATAATCTAGGTCGCTTTGGCAAACAGAAGCAATGCTACGTCAGTCCCAAGGATAGATTTTCGTATGAATTACCTTAATTCAACTTTCAGCAAATTTTCTTTTGAATCTCTTTGTGCAAGTTTTATTGAAAATACTGTCGGATACAAAATAGAATAAAATCTTTTAAAAAGTGCTTCTACTTAATTCAGGTATATTTTTTTCATTGGAAAGCCATGTTCATTAGCATATATCAATTAATCGTCTTTTTTTGATACAAATACATAATGATTTTTCAATTCTCAAGTAACTGATAAGAAAAAAACTCAATTTTCATGTCATTTTCTACACTTATCGTAATATCTGTATCTTCACATATATGGCCATTTGCACATTCAATTAAACTATATCTTTTAGTATCTTTAAATAAAGTATCAAAACTAGAAATATCAACTTGAACATACTTAGCATTCTCTAGTTTAGATTTAATAACTTCAGATACATTTGAATTACTAACAAGTTTTTGAAATTGATAGTTTGATACTGACGTATGTACGTTAAATCCAAATCCATCATAGCGATAGATCACCATCAAATCATCTTGAAATACCACCTCTACATCAGTTTCAACTTCTGAACATTGAGAAAAATATGAAACGTTAGATCTTCCGTTTGACATTCTTTCCCATCGAATATGAACAAAGTCACAACTAAAAAATTCTATTTCCGAACTCAAATTATTATCTATTGCTCTAATTATTTCTATTAAAGATGTTTCATCTTCAAGTTTAAAATCAATCTCGTAGATACTATATTTTCCACCATTCCAACTAACAGCAAAATAAAAGATAATTCCAAGAAGAATAACTACTATTGTAATTACAAAAGAGTATAGATATTTTGGTCTCTTTTCTAAACAAACATATAGAATACAAACTATAACGAGAATTATCCAAGGTTTATCGAATAAATATATAACTAGATTGGAAAATATTTCACTAAAGAAAATACCAAGTTTATTCAAAATCATCACCCCACAAAAATTATGTTGTTTCTCTACATTCCATTATACAAATTAATCAGATTTTTGAAGTTGCTAGATAGTTACATTGCATGCTTGTATTAGCTTTCTTACTTTTGAATTTAAATAATAATTTTGCAACAGAAATCGATATATTAAAAAAATAGAATGAAATAGATTCAAAGTATATTTACAATTTCTCTACTAAAAATATTAAGAAACATCATCATCTACATCATTATTTTTTTTTCACGCAAGTCAGATAAGTTAAGTAACTTATTAGTTATTTTATAGTAAATCAAACCAAAAATAATCCATGAAAATGTAAACACAATCGGTCCCGAAACTAGGTTATACAATAAATCCAATCCTAATAAATATCCAATAAGTTGTATTATAATTCCAACAATTTTCATTAGAATTTTTATACGGTACAAAAATGTCAAATGTACAGTTGATCCACAGTCTGTAGCATCATGATGCCTGATATACTTAAACTTCTTCATTTTTTACCCCACATGTTCAAAATAATCAAAAGAAAACCCCACGAAATGTGGGGGGTATAAAATAAATAATAAAAAAAACTTTGCCCCCACCCACTCATCAAGAATATCACCTACAAAAGTTCAAATCAAGAAGTATTCCATATATTTACAAATAAATACCTATCGAAAACTCGTAAGATACAAGGAATTTTTCACAACTCTATGAAACCCCAAAAATAAAGTGTACATCTTAATATAGAATCTATTTAGATACCGTTATTATTTTAAAATTAAACTCTTTTCTCACTCGTCAATTTTCTGAATAATCATCTTCATTATATCAATTTAATTAACATAATATATAGTGAATTCCAAAAAAAAAGAAGCCCCATATAAGATGGAGTTTCTCATAAAACGTGAAATTGCATCACATTTATATTCTCGTGGTGCCGATGGCCGGACTCGAACCGGCACGTGCTATTAACACGGTGGATTTTGAATCCACTGCGTCTACCATTCCGCCACATCGGCGCTTTATTATTATATCACATACTATGTTTTGTAAACAATAAAAAAAACGAGATAATCTCGTTATATTTTTAAATGGTGCCGGCTGCAGGAGTTGAACCCGCGACCTACTGATTACAAGTCAGTTGCTCTACCAGCTGAGCTAAGCCGGCACTAAAAAAATGGTGGGCGATGACGGGCTCGAACCGCCGACCCTCTGCTTGTAAGGCAGATGCTCTCCCAACTGAGCTAATCGCCCTCAGTGCTATTTCATTTTACAACATAAATTAAAATATTGCAACATCTTTTTTACAAAAAAAGTGAAAAGTTTTTACTTACCTTTCACTTTCTTAATTAAGAAATATGGACAGTCAAATGCACATGAATTATTTAAGAATCTTTTGATGTTTTTAAACTTATATTCTGTATTAAGTTTAGTGTCATCTTTATAGAATCCTTTTAATCTAAGCATCTCTGCAGAATAGTCACCAAGTATATAATCATACTTATCTAAGACATGAGCATAGCGCTCTTCGAATGCTTCTTGTTCAAAACATTCTTTATGGTTTTCTATCAACTTAAATTTTATAGTTTTTATTTTAAACTCCATTGTTACCTCCTATTGAAAACTTCCAGAATAATCTTTTTTAATATATTCTATTTTGAAAGCTTCAATTCTATCATCATATAAATACTTCTCTATTGTAGCATTTTTTGACCAAGCAACAAAGCCTTTATTACCATTATCGTAAATAGCTTGAATCTGTCTTTCTAGATGTTTTGCATCAATATTAACCCAATCATAGTAGCCCCAGTTATTGTAACATTGAATTATTGGTCTAACCTTTGATCCACTTCCTCCTAATATAGAGTTAAGTTTATTAACCTCAGTGTTTAAAAGGTAGATTAAATCATATTGATATTTAAATGGGGATTTCCCACTTAAATATGATGACGTATATTCTTCAACAAACATATATGGATAAATATAATCGTAAACATTACTCATAGCATGCCATTGTTGTCCGTGTCTTAAACCATCAGCTTTATCGTAGAAAGCAACTTGTCCTAGTACTGTTGATGAAACATAAACTTCCTTTAAAGATAATTGATCATAAATATACATTGAGAATTGTTGGATAGTTTCCTCTTTACTCAATTCACTATCGACACTAAAATCTAAGTTGTCATCAATCTTTGCCCTTACATTAGGGAATCTAACATTATCTAACAAAACTTCATTAAATCCTATTTCTGTAACCTCTAGAGCAAACTCTAAGTTATAACTCCAAACATCTTTTGAATAAGGTGATAAGAACACATTGCCTTGTGAATCTTTAAAGTCCAATTGTGTATCAAGGTATTTAATAACACTTTCAGAATTAGTTTTAGCATAACCTTGATCCTTGAATACTTCAATTCTTGCTATTGTATAATATCCAAGTTCATTTAGATGCTTAACAATATCAATTAAGTGTTGCTTGTTAAAATTCGTTAAGTTCTTAGTTTCACCTGCTCTTTTATTTGTTACTTCAGACTCAAAACTTACACCTTCAGAAACTTTAACATCAATGATAAAAGTATTAATGTTTGTTTTTGATGCTTCTTCAATAAATACATCAATATCAGTTAAGTTATTATAGTTGATGTACCATGAACGAGCATCACTTATAACAGGATTATTTTCAAAGTCATTCTTATCTCTATCTCTAAAATCTAAGTGTAATAAATCCCGTTTTTCAAAATATTTATTGATATCATAATCAAGCTTAGCTTCGTCAATGTTTGTTGTAAAATATTTACCCGATGCGTATCCGGCTATTCTACTATTGTATAACTTATACCATATTATATAACCATCTTGATTTAACTCCCAATCAGAAATTGAGAATTTCTCACCTTTACCAACACCACCATTTAACTCTAGGAAAGAGTCATCATTTGATATATAGGTATTAGCATTTGCATAAACATTTTCTTCAAAAATAACATCACTATAATCTTCTACAATATTTATTGCGTTCATATAACCTTGAATTTCATTTCCCATTTCATCGACATAAAGTATTTGATAAAATTTTTCATTAGAAACATCAATATTTTTACCCATGCCATATGTAGTTATTTTCGCTCCTCGAGGTACGTCAACTAAACTTAATGATAACGTTGAGAAGTCTTCTATTAGTTGGATTCTTGCCTCATCAGAGCCTACATACATTTCTCTAGAAACAAATGTTTCTTTTAATATAGTAAATCCTTTATATAAACTAAAAGCAACAGCTACAAAAAGTAGGGCTATTGTTAATGTTCTGAATATTTGTGGTAAAAAACTTTTGCGGCGATAATTCAAACCGATATCACTCATAAACTCACCTCATTATTAGTATATCAAAATATCGATATTTATTCTACGGGGATTGAAAATGTATCACTTCTATTTTGCGAGTTTACATAGTATCTTGGTACTTCTCCATTAATTATTTTAACTGCTATTAATACTTCGGTATCCATATTTAATTCTTCGGAAATCATCGGTAAAATAACGCGGGTTTTAACATCGATGCATAACTTTAATTCAATCATCGCATTATTGATACCATAGTCCTTAACATTAGCGACAACATTACTTTCGACACTCCCAACAATCTTTAATCTAACTGGGATATTTGGTCCAACATTACCAAGTAAACTATTGTTCGCAATTATACCAACTGGTAGTTCATATATTATCCCACTTTTAAACTTATCACGATCATACTTATCTGGAAGGTCATTAATAAAATCTATCTCATCAATATTACCTTCTTCAAAGTTCTTCAAGTTCTCGTGGATATTCCTGGTTACTTTTGTTAGGAGTTGGTTGACTAGGATTGAGTTATACTCAACCCCTACTATTTTACCTTGTAAGTCCTTTTCAACCATCACCAAATCATCCATGCCTTCAAAACTTGCGAATTCCTCATCAATTGATTGGTAAATAATTAATGAAGTAATCTTTTGTGCTTCAGTTTTAGCATAAATTATTAAAGACCTATTTATTTGTTTACTTACTCTAGTAATTATATTTAAGACTAAGATCGAAACAACAGCTATTATCAAAATAAGAACTTTAATCTTATTTCTTTTTTTTCTGAATCTAAATTTTTTGTTTTTCACAAGTTATCACCTATCAAATTTTATGAATAATAATTAGTTGCTAGGACAAATTATTATAGAAAGGATGATAAAATGAATACACTCAAAAACATTATTCATAGAGAAGTAATAACTATTGAAGATTCTTCTGAATTAAAATCAGCTGCAATATTAATGAAAGACCATGATATTGGATTCTTAGTTTGTGTAAAACAAGGTAAAATTACCGGAGTATTAACTGATAGAGATATTGTTATAAGAGGAGCTGCTTCTAGTAATTGCTGCCAAGAAATTAAAGATATTATGACAACTGAAATCATCAAAGCAAAAGAAGATAGTTCGTTAATTGAAGGTTGCGAGCTACTAGCAAAAAATAACATTAGAAGATTAGTGATTGCTAATGGAGATGAGTTAGTTGGCGTAGTATCTATTGGTGATTTATTAAAAGAAGGTCTTTCCGATGAGGCTGCAAAGGATGCATTAATTGAGGTTTTAAAAACTCATAACACTAATAACCTTTATAAAATGTTTGATAACTCAAACTATATGGACTCAGTTAAAGTAGATGATTATAAACTATAAAAAAAATGGACATTGTCCATTTTTTTATAGTTCTACGTTGTGATAGACATCTTGTACATCTTCACATTCTTCAAGCATGTTCATAAACTTTTCAAATTTAGCTTCATCTTCATCAGTTGTTAATTCAACATATGTTTGAGGAATCCAAGTGATTTCTTCCAATTCAATTTCGCAACCTGATTCATCCAATGCTGTTTTGATTTTAAAGAATTCTGTATTACTAGCATAGATCGTAACGATATCATCTTCAGTTTCAATATCATCAACTTCACAATCTGCCATCATCACTGTTTCAAAAGCTTCTTCTTCATTTAATC
>Ga0209272_10002434_pt1 | contig 10453 bp, 9 predicted proteins | sample tdDd002_FD_187125 | JGI IMG/M metagenome (GOLD analysis project Ga0209272, IMG submission 187125) | Marine sediment microbial communities from the Atlantic coast under amendment with organic carbon and nitrate - tdDd00.2 (SPAdes)... | ecosystem: Environmental > Aquatic > Marine > Coastal >... | reverse complement strand
CCTTGAGCTGAGCCTGTATTACCTCACAGATCTGAGCTCTTGTTGTATTATTACTAGTGAGTACTGTGAGCTCTATATCCTTATATCCGCTTTCTTCCACAAGTTTTCTTGCTTCTTCAGGGTTATATCCATATGTCTTGGCAGTTTTAGAGTATCCAAAGACTCCAGGAGCCAGGAAACTATTAGCTTCCTCCATAGCACCCATAAGGATCGTATCTATTATAATATTTTTATCTATAGCCATAGCGATAGCTTTTCTGATATTTTTATCCTTTAGGTATGGTTTTTCCACATTCATCCCCAGATACTGAACACTAAATGAACTCGTTTCAGCCAGTATCAGTTCATCACTTTCAAGGATTGTATTTCTAGACATAGACTCAAGGTCAGCTGCTATATCTATCTCCCCAGTCTCAAGACCTATAACCTTACTGTTTTCTTCAGCTATACTTCTAATCTTGATATATTCTATAGCAGGTTCCCCTCTATAATATCCCTTATTTCTCTTTAGAGTGATATTATCCCCTGCTGTCCATGATTCCAGAGAGTAGGCCCCTGTTCCATCCTCTACCTGGTTGATTTCTCCTCCGTTCTTCTCTACAAAATCCTTATTCATTATAGAAGCTGATTTATGACTCAGGTGATATAATAAAGCTCCAAATGGTTTTTTAGTTTTTACAGTAACTGTATATTTATCCACAGCCTCTACCCTATCAAAGAGTGTATAGAGACTCCCTAGCTTTGGAGATTCCATTGCTCTTTCAAGGGAATACTTTACATCTTCAGATGTAGCTTCCTTTCCGCTGTGAAACTTTACTCCCTCTCTTAACTTAAACTCAATAGTTGTGTCATCTAAGTTTGTCCATTCACTTGCCAGACTGGGAACTATATTCATATCGCTATCCACCTCTACCAGACGGTCATAGATATTGGCTATCACTCTCTGAGAGTACTGGTCTGTACTTGCATGAGGATCGAGACTCTTAGCCTCGGTGAGCTGGGCATATACCAGGGTATCCTTTTTAGGTGCCTCTGCCTCCTCTGCTTTACCGCATGCCAGTATCCATAGGGATGCTACTACTATTAATAAGATCTTTTTCATAAAACTCCTCCTTTTATATATCAAATATCTCTTTGTTTAGTCGGGACTTTTCATCTGAGCCCTTTCATAAAAGAGTTTAAACACCTCTCCCATAATCTCTGAACCTGCTGCATACATCATCTCAGGATGCCACTGGATACCAACTATAAACCTGTCTTCATCTACTGATTCAATGAGCTCCACAGCTCCGTCTGCTGCCCTTCCGGTTATTTTAAGACCATCTCCTATATCTTTTACAAGCTGATGATGAAATGAATTCACCTCTACTACATCTCCTAATATATCAGACAGTACAGAACTTTTATCGATAGATACCCTGTGAACAGTTTCTCCAGGAAGAGTGTCCTGTATATGTTTCAGATAGATATCTTTATTGTATTTCAGATCCTGATACAGACTTCCCTTAAAGTATACATTCAGTATCTGCATACCCCGGCATACCCCTAAGATAGGAATATCTTTTTTCAGGGCATACTCTATAAGCTTTATATCAAAATAATCCCTCTTCCTGTGGGGCATCTCGCTCTCAGGCATTAGCTCTTCACCATAGTGAACCGGGTCCATATCATGACCACCTGAAAGTATAATTGCGTCCACAAGACCTATATACCTCTCTATATTATCATCCTCTGAGGTTACAGGAAGTATGATAGGTATTCCCCCGGCACTCTCTACACACTCTATATAGTTGTTATTCACATAATCCCTTGAAAATTCATCCAATATTCTTTCATTCCCACTGATACCTATAACAAGTTTTTTCATAAAACTACCTCATTTCTTAATTTTTATATGCTCTATGTATACTTTTAAAATCCCAACATGTCAAGATTAAACACATATTTTTATATACTTATGTTTAATTTCCGTCCTCATATGTTCATCACAAAAATATGAGATAATTAAAAAAAATATTCTGAGGATGATGATATGAAAAAAATTGCAGAACTAATTAAAAAACAGAAAAAAATATTACTAGGTATCATTGCAGCTGGAGTTATAGGTGTTTCCGCCATTACCGCGGTGACATATATGAGTGTAAAGGACAGTATCACTACCTATACCCAGTCTGAACCTATTATTATATATGACAAAGATGACAGTGTGGTAGACTACATCTCTGTGCAAAAAGGGGAAAATGCCGATATCGGTGAGATACCAGTGGAACTTCAAAACGCCTTTATAGCTGTGGAGGACAGAAGGTTTTACTCTCACTTTGGAATCGACATAAGAAGACTAGGGGGAGCTGTTGTAGCAAACCTGGCCAAGGGAAGGATCTCCCAGGGGGGAAGTACTATCTCCCAGCAGCTGGCTAAAAATGCTTTCCTGTCAAATGAAAGGACCTTTAGCAGAAAGTTCAAGGAGCTGATTATCACCCTTGAAATCGAGAGACTCTACCCCAAGGAGGAGATCCTTGAGAAGTACCTCAATGAGATCTACTTTGGATCAGGGTCATATGGTGTAAGAGAAGCATCCCAGGATATCTTTGGTAAGGATGTTTCAGAGATAAATCTCCCAGAAGCTGCTATGCTGGCTGGAATACCCAACAGACCAGCTACCTATAATCCAAGAACAAACTTAGACAGGGCCCTTGAGAGGGGACACCTTATATTGAGACTTATGTATAATCAGGGACTTATCAGTGAAGGGGAGTATAACGCAGCTCTTTCCCACAAGTTCATAAAGGAGCAGGATCTTCCGAGATTTTTCAGAAACAGCAAAAACACTTCAGTTATAGTAAAGGACGGACGAAAAAAAAGAGAGAGTACCAAAGCGCCCGACTTTATAGATGTGGTAGAGGATAAGCTTACTGAGATAATAGATGTGGATATCGTCTCAAGGGGAGGCTTAAAAGTATATACCACTATAGATGTGGAGATGCAAAAAGCTGCCAGAGAGGCATTTGAAGACTATTCATACTTTAAAAATGATTCTAAACTCCAGGGAGCTATGGTTACCCTTGATTCTAAAACAGGAGAAGTCAGAAGTGTTATAGGAGGAAAGAACTATCGTTCCGGTAACTTCAACAGAGCTGTAAACACTACAAAGCAGATCGGATCTACCTTTAAGCCCTTTGTATACTATACAGCTATGGAAAACAACTACACTATGAACGAGGTTATAGATGCTACTACCGTTTCCTATGGTGACTGGACACCTCAAAACTATGGCGGTAAGAAATATAAGAGTATGACTCTTATAGAATCTCTTGAAAGATCTATAAACACTGTGGCTGTAAAGCTTCTTAAAGACCTTGGTATAGCAAAGGTAAGGGAAAACTTCTACCGTACCAATACAACTATTCCCTTTGAAAACAACCTTACATCAGCCCTTGGTTCTATGAGTGGATCTCCTGTAGACCTTGCAGCTGCCTATCTTCCATTTTCAAACGGAGGGTATGCATATACTCCATCGTTTATTACAAGGGTAGAGGACAGCTATGGGAATGTACTATATGAAAAAAGGCCTGTAGATGATGAAAGAGCTCTGGATGAACTAAATACTGCCCTTACCACTTATATGTTAGAGGATGTCGTGGCACTGGGGTCTGGAAAGGGTGCCAGAGTCAGTTCTAAGATGGGGTTCCCTGTAGATCAGGGAGGAAAAACAGGTACTTCCAATGAATTCAGAGCAGCCTGGTATGCAGGATTTACAGCTGATTATGTAACTGTAGTATATATGGGATATGATGATAACTCTCCAATGCCAAATGGTTCATCTGGGGGAAGACTGGGGACAGGACTATGGAGGAGCTACTACCAGAAGATAATAGATGAGGGTATCTACTCTCCCACTAAATTTGAATTTATAGACGATAATATCTCAAATGGTGAACTTGTCAAAAGAACTATCGATACAAGAGATGGTGATGTGGGAAGGGTCGCAAGAGAATACAGAAGAGAGGTTCTATTCAAGAAGGATCAGGTTCCTGAAGGGGGAGTTACCAAGTTCTTTAAAGGTGTTACCGGAGGGACTAAGGGATTCTTCAAAAGATTATTCAAATAGCAATCTTTGCTGAACTCACTGGTATATCAATTTTAAAATATTTTATAAAGATATTTAAACTTTTTTATAACTTTATCAGTCTTATCTTATGGTAGGAGCAAAAAACTAAATTATGCTAGGAGTGTTTTATGACTATAAAGATGTGTGAAAACTACCCTTTAGGCGTACTACAAAACAAATTATCGGAAAGCCTTACTTTGGATGAAGTGGTGGTTTTGGATTTTACTGATATGGTTAATATAGAGGAGACCCTTCTTAGTGAGCTTTTCTCAAGCTATCCTAAGTCGAGAAAATCTCTTTCTAATATAAAAGTAGTCAATGCCAGCAAGACAATTATTAAAAGTTTAACTCTGGTAATCAATTCCAGAAAAAGAGGATAAAACAAAAGAGAGAAGTCCCACCTTTCACAGGTTGAGACTTCTCTCTTTTTTATACTTTAAGAAACTTATAGATGGAATTCATAATTTTTTATCAGTTTACACAGCTTTGTTAAACTGTGTATCAGTAATCATATTCATTAATGTCATTGATTACAGACAACTACCCAGTCGAATGAGGCGAAGCCTCTTGTTTTGTATTCCACTATCTTATTCTGTAGAAGGTTCCAGTCATAGGAGCTATCCTTACTGAGAGTACTCCCCTGGTTATATTACTGCTCTTTCCTGTTATGAGCTCTTCAGCTTTTACCCCATCTATTTCTACCTCTACCTTTCTTTCTTTGGTATCTGCATTTAAGATATAGACCACCCTGTTGTCTCCATGGGTTTTGAGATCTGCAAATATCTTGTCATCTGAATGGAGGTGTTCCCTCTTCCCTGTATATAGAGCTGGATTTTCCCCTCTTATTCTTAACAGAGTTTGGGTATATTCAATGAGTGCTTTTTCATTTTCATCAAACCCCTCTATCCTTCCTGCATCCCTTGATGCATGGTCGTCATAGAGTCCCATATCCCTCTCATGGGTAAACCCCTCCACCTGAGCACCATATTCATCCCCGTAATACAGCGTAATAGGCCCTGTGTAGGCTGCCAGAAAGGAAAGGGCAGCTCTATGCCGTCCCCAGTACATATCAAAGCCTGATCGCTCTATAAGGTCTCCAAACCTTACCAGATCGTGATTTGTAAGAAACATATTCTGCTGGGCATACTCTGGATATCTTTTATGAAGATCAAATCCCCACTGGTTAAGTTTTGAAGCAGGCTGGTCTGTTGCCCATGAATCCCCTGTATTTTCCTGGATAGCTAGTATCTGTACCAGAGAGTATCTTGTGGGAAAATCAAAAAATGACCTCAGTCCATCTCCCTCATAACCTTTAGCTATTATCTTTTCTCCGGAACCATCCCATATCTCTCCTACCATGTACCCAAGAGTTCCCCACTCCTTTCCTTCCTCTCTTCTTCTGGCTGTGACCTCCTCTACAACCTCTCTTATGTCCTTTAGATAGTTGTGTCCCCCCTGGTGCATCTGATATGCCTGGTCTATCCTCCAGCCGTCTATCTCATACTCCTCTATCCAGTATGTAGCTACCCTCTTATAAAACTCCAGGCTCTGGGGGTACACTGCCATATATCCGTCTGCCTGGGGAGCTCCGCTAAGCACTCCCTCGATGGGCGTTTTCCCGTGGTGACCAAAGACCCCGTCTAAAAATACATAGAGCCCCATATCATGGGCCTTATCTATCATCTCCTTCAGATCTTCATTTGTACCAAACTTGGGATCCACATTGAAGTAGTCATCTATGAAGTACCCGGTAGCTGCTAGTTTTTCACTCACTGAACCAGATGTAAACACAGGAGTCAGCCATACAGCATTTACTCCCAGCTCCTTTATATAGGGGAGTGCTTCAGTTATCCCCTTTATATCCCCCATATGGTGGGTGGGACCATAACCTTTACCATATCCACTGCCGTCGGTATCCCTATAGGCCCCTGTCATAATCTGATATGTTACCAGCTTGTCAAACTCCTGATTTTTCTTGATTTCTTCTAATTTTTTCTCTGAACTGCATCCAAGTAAAAATAAAACAGATAAAATAACAATTATTCTTTTCATCTCTCTCCCCCTGTATTCCATTTATAAAAATGCTATTTTTAATGATATTACCACATTTTATGAGTAATTAGAGGCATAGACTCCTTTTAAACTCCGTCTTAAAGAATGTCTGGATAATAAAAAAGGGAGAAAACCCTCCCTCTGTAATTTACTTACTTTAAATTTAACACCTCCGCAAACTCCTCCCTCATCTCTTTTAAATCTTTAGTCACTTTTTCAGCCTTCCTGCAAAATTCAGGATGCAACTTTTCGAACTCTCCTACCGATGCTTTCATTGCCTCTACAACTTCCCTGCCTTTATCTGTTAAAATATAGCTTATGCCCGTTTCATAACTGTCCTTCTTTATGAGATCCTTCCCCTCTAATTTCTTTAGTTCTCTATATACTTGACTTGAATCTTTCCCAAGTATTTCAGATAGTTTATATACTTTTCCAGAGGCTGTATAGATAGACCATATAAGTAAAGCTTCACTATGGTTCAATTCTGTTGCGCCCCCTTGTTTAAAATCCTTTTTTATAGTATTCATACAAAGCATTATCTCTTTCATGAAATTAAAATATACCATAATTCCTCCCTATGTAACTTTTTACATGTTTAATTTTACAAACAGATTAGAATAATGTCAATTGAATACACATCAAAAACGTCTTTTATAGAAGTTATCTACAATATGTCTGAATAACAAGAAAAAAGGCTACGCCTTATCTTACTATAAATCTATTATTTCACAGTTTCTTTCACCTAAAGGTGCAAACCTATCATAGTAGCTATAAACGACTCCTCGCTTCATTTAAAAGTACAAAAAAAGAGACCAGTCTCTGGTCTCTTTCTATGTAAGGAGTTTACTACTTTATCTTTAATGGCTGTACCAGTTCCCTTGACCGATCCAGGTAATTTTTTACCTCACTATAGTTTTTTCTTACAAGCCCTATATAAAGGACGTCTATAAGGGAGAGCTGAGCTATCCTTGAAGATATTGCTGTGGATCTAAAGGCCACATCTTCAGCCACAGTATAAAGCTTTACATCGGCCAGAGAACTTATAGGATTATCTGCCATTCTTGTAAGAGATATTACCTTTATCCCTTTTTGCTTCCCCATCTTCACTACATTGTATATATCCGATGAGTTACCCTTGTGGGAGATTACAAATATCACATCCTTTTCATTCATAACAGAGATATTTGTCATCTGTACATGGGTATCTGAATCATAGTAGGTGGCCTTCCCTATCTCCATGAGCTTATAGTGAAAGTCTCTTCCTACAAGACCAGAATAACCAGCTCCTAAGATAAGGATCTTATTGGCACTGTCTAACAGTTCCACTGCCTCCTCCACCTTTACCTCATCTAAGACGCTAAAGGTATCCTTTATAGCTGCTGTATTTTCAAATACGACTTTCTTTGCTATATCTCCAAAGGTATCATCTATACTGATCTCGTTGTGGATAAGCCCCTCCTTATTCTTATGAGACCTCTTTCCCAGGTCCTCACTGAGAGCTATCTTAAAGGCAGGAAAGCCTGAGTAACCTAGTTTTTTTGAAAACCTTATTATAGTAGCCTGACTGGTATGACTTCTTTCCGCCAGTTCATAGGTATTTATATCTTTTACTTCAGTTAAATGTTTTAATATATATTCAGCAAGCTTCTTTTCACTCTTAGTAAGCTTTTCCTTCATCTCTTTTAGCTTTATTATGCTAGACATTATATCCCCTCCTCATTATAGTATAGAAGATAAGCAGTATCATTTCAAGTGCAAATGTTTTTTTATTTCTCTTGTTTTGAAAAAAAAGAAATTATTTTTCATCTCCCTGGACTATATCTCTTTCCTTCAGCCTTTTATCTATAGAGTTTAGAACCCTTCTTTTATTGAGGCTCCATATGGGAGCAATAAGGGTATCCCGAGATCCGTCCCCTGTGAGTCTGTGTATCACTATATCCTCATGAAGTATGGCTATCATATCACATACAAGATCTATATACTCCTGCTCCTCCATTACTCTGAACTTAACCTTTTCATACATTCTGTGAAGGGCAGTATCTTTTATTATATGAAGAAGGTGTATCTTCACCCCCCATACCCCTATACTGTTTATATACTCTACACTTTTCAGGATATCCTCCCGACACTCTCCAGGAAGCCCCACAATGAGATGAGTCACAACCTTTATCCCTCTTTCAACCAGCTTTTTCACTGAAGAGTGAAATACCTCCAGATCATATCCCCTGTTAATAAGCTCAGCTGTATGATCGTGCATCGTCTGAAGACCAAGCTCTATCCACAGATAGTGTTCCCTGTGGATATCTGTCAGAAGGTCTATTACGTCACTAGGCAGGGCATCTGGTCTTGTGGCTATTGCAAGGCCCGCCACCCTGGGATGTGCCAAGGCTTCCCTGTAGATACTTTCTAGATACTCTATGTCTCCATAGGTATTGGTAAAGTTCTGAAAGTATGCTATAACTCTTCCCTCAGGAAACTTTTTAGATATGAGTATCAGCTGCTCCTCTATCTGCTCAGTTATACTCCTGCTTCTGCTGCCGGCATACTCTCCGCTTCCTGCATCACTGCAAAACACACATCCTTTACTTCCCACCTTTCCGTCTCTGTTGGGACATGTAAAACCACCATCTAAAGACACCTTATATATTTTTTCACCAAACTCCTTTTTAAGGGCATAGTTTAGTGAATGAAACCTCTTATTATTCCACATATTATTTCTCCTGATTTTTATCTTTAATTTTTAAAAACTCTTAACTTTAGATTACTTATTATACCACAGTCTGTACTTCCAGAGGTTATACTGCCTATAAACTATTCATATTTTTTCATGTATCACCATTATAAATAAAGGTGAAAAATTTTGTATTCTTTATGCTGTTACTTAAAAAATTGAAATTATGACTTCAAATTTTATTGAAGGGATCGGAGTTATGTATAGAAATGGTAAAATAAGCTGAAAAAAGACGTTAGTTATTAGGAGTTAATTTAGAGGACATTTGTTTTAAATTCAGAATATATATTTATGGCAATCATTACTTTTAATTATGAGAACTTACAGCATACTTTATATCCTTTGATTACAAAAAATAGGGTGGAGGTGGGGATATTTAATGGAAGATATTATTTTGTATCATTCTAGAGAACTATTCTATGAATTGGGATACTTTAAAACCAAGATTTCAAACATAACAAAAAAATGTGGTATATCTACAGGAATGTTTTACCGACACTATGATTCCAAGGAGGAACTCCTAGTAAAGATTATAAAGAAGGATTTGGTTTCATACTCCAAGGAAGTAGAAATTCTGATCTCCGATAAAGGGGATATCGCATTTAAACTTGAAATGATAATAAGGCTGATTCTTAGCTTCTTAGAGAAAAACCCATTTTTTTTCTCACTGCTCATAGAGTTAGAGGAGAGGGACGAAAAATTCTCTGTTTCTACCAGAAAGTGGATCAACCATTTTTGGGATGACACAAAAGGACGGATTAGAGAGCTGCTTAAATCAGGGAAAAAAGTTAGGGAAGACAGAGAAGACCTTCTGGCTTCCCTGGTAGAAAGCCATCTGAAAATTTATATAAGGTATCTGCTTTCTAAAAAAAGTAACCGCTATAAACCCCGGAAACTAATATATTTAGATATGGAAACCGAGGTAAGGGCTCTTTCAGCAGGGGTTTTAAGCACCTATAGGTCATTGAATGCTTTTTCATATAAAGAAACTATCGACCACCTCACTGGAACCTATACAAACAGATATTTTTTTGAGTTGGTGGAAAAAGCAATCGCCAGTAGGAAACCTATTCACCTGATTTATTTAGACCTTACTAGTTTTTTTCTGAAGAGCAAAAATATTTTTTTTACAGAGAGCATCCTCACCGACATAGGATCTCTTTTGAGAAAAAACTCCAGAGGTATTGATTCTGTAGGAAGGCTGTGTAACTTTAAATTCATTATCCTTGTTTTATCCGATGAGCTTCCCCAGAGTGCGATCGATAGCAGGATTGAATTTTTTGGTAAAAATCTCAAAGGTAAATACCCATTTGTCTGCCTAAAAGATATAGTCTGGAAGCACCTCTACACAAGACCAGGAGAAGATATTTTAAAAAAATTCAGAGAACTGAAATCCATTGAACCTATCAGCGAGTAAAAGGCTCTATGTTGTTTTGATACTGAAAAGCCTTTATAAGCAAGGAGGTAGAATAACATAGCAGATGATTTTATTCTTATTGGTATGGTCAAAATCATAAGCTCTCCCCTTCTATAATCGCATATAATCGCATATAATCATATCA
>Ga0209272_10002432_pt1 | contig 10457 bp, 9 predicted proteins | sample tdDd002_FD_187125 | JGI IMG/M metagenome (GOLD analysis project Ga0209272, IMG submission 187125) | Marine sediment microbial communities from the Atlantic coast under amendment with organic carbon and nitrate - tdDd00.2 (SPAdes)... | ecosystem: Environmental > Aquatic > Marine > Coastal >... | reverse complement strand
GTTGAACCTGAAAGCCAAAGGTAGGTTTTGGTTCGATCGCCACTTTTAGCATCAGCGCCTGTATACGGTGCAAACTCAATCACATTCGCAAGCCCAAGCTCACGTGAAAACTGGCCGAATTTTGCCCAACCTGTGGTGTTAATGCTGCCACTCATGCCATCGACTTTGCGCTGGTATTTTAGCGCAGGCTCACCATTACAGTCTCTATGCGGGGTGATGTCACTGAGCAGCGCAGGGGTGGAACTGCCGTCTTTTAGGTAGCCATGCACGGTGGCTTCGAATCCAATGTTGTCGCTATTGCTCGCATCTGCAATCCAACCAGTGTTGAGAGTTGTTAAGTTGACCACTGTGTTATTGATGGTCGTTTGGGTGCAGGTATTTACTTTGGCGATAACTGGGGCAGTAGAAGTGGTCTCGGAAGAGCCACCATTACAACCTGCAAGTAGGCCTGCTAGGGGAAGTAAGAGTAGTGATTTATGCATTACATGGTTCTCATTTTCAGAGCGCCATCCTTGGAACTATTGCTTGGTCAATTGTGATTGCGTTGAGGTCTGTTGTTAGGCTAAGCAACAAAACGGCGCGATTATACATAGCGTACTGTAATTTGTCTTATCAAAATTATATTGAAAGATAATTATTTTACAGCCGTTCTAATATTAGATAACCGTGCACCTTCGCTTTGAAATCTAGTTTAAGGACGAACTATGAAACCTTGTTTCCCTAGCGTACCTTTCTTTGAAAACTCTCAAAGTCAGGTTCGTCATTGGATAGAGCAATACCAGAATCAAACCATCGTTTTTGAGAAAGAGCATGAAGCGGCATTGTCGCGGTTGTTGCCACTACTGGTATGCGGTGAACAGTCGGCGCAGTGGGTGTTTTTTAACGAACATCAGCGCAATAGCCAGGGAAGCCATCAAGGAAGCGAGCAGGCATTCGAACGTATTGTTGCCGATGAACAACTTCATGAAATGGCGTTAGCCTTGGTTCAGCGCCAACTGCCGAAGCCGAGCGATTTACCGAGTCTAAAGCGGCGAAGCCAACACTTTTACCTTGAGTTTGGGCATCAAATTACTTTTATGGACCATTTTGCCCAAGTCGCCTGTTTAGATGCGCTTGTATGCCGAATTATGCTAGCCATAGAAAGGGGAGAGCTTGGAGCGCAGCATCCGTTTACTTTGTTATGCAGAATGATCAAACAAGACGAAGCGCGACATGTGAGCGCATCTAAACACTATGCTTTGGAGCTGGGGTTTGATCATAGCGCTTGGCCGACAATGCGTGGGCGAGTAGCGGATAAGTTGCATCAGCTACTTGAGAGTGAGAGGGCGGCTTTTGAGGTGCTTGGCGTGGATTTAGATTGGGTATTTAAAGGACAAGGAGAGCCATAATGAGCGCAACGTTTTTGCCTATGAAAGCCAAGCTTTTGGCTTGTCAGCACCAGTTGCCCCATAAGGCGATTTCAACCGACCAACTTGTAGAGGCTTTGGCTAAGTTGTCGGGCAGGAAATACGCGCGTTTAGCACGGCTAGTGAGTTATCGATTAGGGGTGGAGCATCGTCATTTTAGCCGCAGCCTTGAGCGGTCGGTGAGCGAGCCATCGCCGAAAAACTCAGAGCTGGTCACGGCGGTGTTGCGTGGCTGCCTTAATGAAGCTCGCCTTTGCGTTGACGATTTAGACTACATGATAGGACATACCACGACTCCCGATACTCAGTTGCCACCGAGCATTGCATGGGTGGCAGAGCAGTTAAATTATCACGGTTTGTTTGCGGAGCTTCGACAAGCGTGTACGGGCTTTGCAAGTGGTTTGCAGTTGGCGCTGCCAAGAATGGAAAGCCTACAAAAACCGATTGCGATTGTTGGCAGTGAAACCGGCTCGGTTTATTTCGATTTTTGTAGTGATTTTTTGAATCAGGCCCAGTTGGTCAATTATATGCAGATGGGTGATGGCGCGGCTGGCGTGATATTGGGCCCGGATGATGGCGGTGAACAAGGCATTATTAGTGATGTTTATATGGGGCAAATTGGTTTAAATAAGGCACCCGGCCTCTATTTGGATGGCGGTTCAAGTTCGGTTTACACTCAGGCTGATCGCGCCAAGTTTTTGCACGATGCCGCGGGCGTTAAATGCAATGGTGAAGTTCTTTTTGAGGCGTGCATTACCGCACTCGCGCAGCAGGGGCACCCGTTGGAATCGTTTGATTACATTATTCCTCATCAAGCAAGCGGTAACATTGATAAGCAGTTCGCTAAGAAAACAGGGATTGCAGCAAGTAAAATCATTAACGATGCTCGCCATGTCGGTAACTTGGGATCGGCGGCGATATGGTGCAGTTTATCTCGTTTATTGCAAAGTGGCCGATTGAAGCGCGGCGATCGGGTGGCTATCCTCGGCGCAGAAGCCACTAAATATATGTATGGGGGTTTTATTTATCACCACTGATGTTTAAAGCCTGTTATTCAAGAAAAACTAATCCACTTTTGCTAGACGATGACCATTTCTTTTGGTTTGGTCTAAGTTTATATCTGTTAATCTTATTTATGATTCTAATTGAACTGTTGGTATTTAATCGTAAATAACGGGTGAATACCAATGGATGAATTAAATTTGAGTGAGTAAGTGAAAGAATGTGAAATGTTATTAATAAGTAAAAATTAGTATAAGTTTGGCAGGTTCGGTGTCATGGTGAGCAATCGGAGTACATGGTCAAGCTATTAATTGAGACTTATTATCACTTTAATCGTTATTCGTATGACAAAAATCTTTCCTAACTGTTGTCAATAGACATCAAATTGCCCGCTAATTAGAGATTCATTGTTTCCAATTGTGCTTTAATTGATTCTCCTTGCCTTATGTGTGGTTATCTTAAGTTATTGTTTATTATCGAATAACGTGTTTTTGTGCGCTTTCTCAAATGTGACCATATTCACGAATTAACTAATATTAAGCGAGCTACTCATAAAAATAACAATAGCCTTCTGTTACATCATGTTTACAATGTTTTTCCAAGAGGCCAAGAATATTAAATTTAAAGCGCCTTAATAATAAAAAAGAAAATACCCTACATGGAATACTAGCCTCTCTGTTAAAGGTGGAATGGAAGAATGTTAAACTTAATTATATCTGTAGTGCCAATACTGCTACTTATCTGGATGATGACCAAGAAAAATGCGTTGCCATCCCATTTTGCATTACCAATCAGTGCGTTATTAGTTGGTGTGTTGCAACTGTTTTATTTTGGTATTGATACCACATTATTAACCGCCAATATTATTTCTGGCATGTTATCCGCGATTACCCCTATTTCTATTATTGCTGGCGCTATCCTTTTAAATCGAACCATCGCCCTTTCTGGTGCTGAAGCAGTGATACGACAATGGTTAGAAGGCATTAGCCGCAACCAAGTGGCGCAACTGATGATCATTGGTTGGGCTTTTGCTTTCATGATTGAAGGCGCGTCGGGTTTTGGTACGCCTGCTGCAATTGCAGCGCCTATCTTGGTTGGGCTGGGTTTTAACCCGCTACGTGTAGCCATGCTTGCGCTGGTGATGAACTCGGTGCCGGTTTCTTTTGGCGCGGTAGGTACGCCGACTTGGTTTGGCTTTAGTGGCTTAGGTTTGACCGAGCAGGATCTGCTGGAAGTGGGGCAACTGTCTGCTTTGATGCACTCCATTGCTGCGTTTGTTATCCCGGTTATCGCCCTTAGTTTTGTGGTGCCTTGGACAACCATTCGTCGTAACTTTATCTTCATCCAGCTTAGTGTGCTGGCGTGTACTATTCCTTACTTTTTGTTTGCTCAGTGGAACTATGAGTTTCCATCGCTGATCGGTGGGGCGATTGGTATGACGCTCTCAATTGCCTTGGCGCGTTTTAATATTGGCCTTGAAAAAGAGCCATCTAGCAGCGATGAGCAGGTAGCCAAAGTCCCTACCGCTGAAGTATTGAAAGCGCTAAGTCCGACCTTAATGTTGATTGCCATTTTGATAGTGACCCGTATTTCGCAGTTGGGTATTAAAGGCATGCTGACCGATGCGACGCCGCTGTTTTCTCTCAACCTTGGCTTTGCCGATTTAAGCGTCAGCCAAGCCCTAATCATTAAGCTAAGTAATATCCTTGGCACGAATACCGCGTGGGCTTATAAGACCCTTTATGTTCCAGCGCTGATCCCTTTTTTCTTAGTGGTGATGATTTCGGTGTGGATTTTCAAAATGCCCGCCGCGCAAGTTAAGCAAGTCTTTAGCGAAACGGGCTCACGGATCAAAATGCCATTCATTGCCCTTATTGGCGCGCTGATCATGGTGAAATTTATGATGATGGGGGGCGAAGGCTCACCAATCATGACCACTGGCCGAGCGTTCTCAGACTTAATGGGCACCAACTGGCAGTACGTGGCTTCTTACCTTGGTGCGCTCGGTGCATTTTTCTCGGGCTCTGCAACGGTTTCAAACCTGACTTTTGGCGGTATTCAACAAAGCATCGCTCAAACTGTTGGGCTATCGCAAAACGTGGTGTTAGCACTGCAATCGGTCGGTGGCTCAATGGGTAACATGGTGTGTATCAATAATATTATCGCGGTATCGACCATCTTGGGTATTGCCAATCAAGAAGGTTACATCATCAAGCGTACGGTGATCCCTATGGTGCTGTATGGCGTGATTGTCGCGGTCGTGAGCGTGGCGTTGTAAGTGCAATCACTTTTTTAACAAACAACCAGGCCTACTCGATAAAGAGCGAATACCGCCAGAAAGCAGTCGGCCAAATTGAAGCAATGTAATTAGAGCGCACAATGCGCTGGGAGCAATATTATGAAGGTGAACTTTTTTGCCACTTGTCTGTGTGACACGGTAAAAGCAGAGGTTGCCAAAAAAGCGGTGCTTTTATTAGAGCAGCTTAACTGTGAAGTCATTTTTCCTGAAAAGCAGGGCTGCTGTGGCCAGCCTTCGCTGAACAGCGGTTACATCGAAGGCAGCAAGCCGGCGATGAAAGCGATGATTGAGGCATTTGAAGTAAACTCGCACCCTATTGTTACTCCTGCGGGCTCTTGCGCGGCTTCAATTAAAAAATACCCAGACTACCTTGCCGATGAGCCGGAATGGGCGGCACGGGCGCAAAAACTGGCCGACCGTTTGTTTGAGTTAACTCAGTTTGTTGTCAATGAAATTGGCATCGAGAAGGTGGGGGCACGTCTACCAGGGCGCGCGGTTTACCACCCTTCTTGCAGTTTGATCCGCAAGCTTGGCGTGCGTGAAGAGCCATTAAAGCTGTTAGCCAACGTTGAAGGCTTAGAAATGCTACCGATCAAGAACCAAGAGACCTGTTGCGGCTTTGGCGGCACTTTCTCGGTCAAAATGTCGGAGATCTCCGGTGAGATGGTCAAAGAGAAAGTGGCGCATATTGCCGCGGTCGAGCCGGACTATTTAATTGGCGCCGATATCAGTTGTTTGATCAACATTGCCGGCCGTATGAGCCGTGAAGGTAAGCCAGTTAAAGTGATGCACATCGTTGATGTGTTGATGAGCCGATAGGGAAACAGCATGTCGATGAAAACCAGTAACACTAAGTTCCGCGAGCGCATTAACGTTCAAATGAAAGATGAGTTTATGCGCCAATCGGTAGCCAATGCGCAAGAGCGTATGTTTGCCAACCGTCAAATTGCTGCAGACAAGCTGGGCAATTGGGAAGAGTGGCGCGAAATGGGCATGGACATTCGTAACCATGTTCTCGAGCACCTTGATTACTACTTGCAGCAGCTAAGCGATAACGTGGTTAAAAATGGCGGTCATGTGTTCTTTGCCCAAACCGCCGAGCAAGCCACCGAGTATGTTGAAGGCATCATCAAGCAAAAAAACGCTAAGAAAGTGGTTAAGTCTAAGTCGATGGTGACCGAAGAGATCGGCCTTAACGCCATGATTGAGCGCAATGGCTGTGAAGTGGTCGAGACCGATCTTGGCGAATACATTTTGCAAGTGGACGACTGCGATCCCCCTTCGCACATTGTGGTGCCCGCGCTGCATAAAAACCGCACTCAAATCCGCGATATCTTTAAAGAGAAAATCAACTACCAAGGTAGCGATGACCCTGAAGAGATGACGCGTTATGTGCGAAACCATATTCGTCACGATTTCTTAGAAGCCGAAATTGGTATTACTGGCTGTAACTTTGCGGTTGCTGAGTCGGGCACCGTGTCGCTGGTGACCAACGAAGGCAATGCGCGTCTCGTGACCAGTTTACCGAAAACTCATATCGCCGTAATGGGGATGGAGCGTTTGGTGCCAACTTTTGAAGAGCTGGACATTATGATAAGCCTGCTGTGCCGAAGCGCGGTGGGTATTCCTCTGACGGGTTATGTCACCGCCTTAACTGGCCCAAGAGAAGATGAACACTGCGATGGGCCAGAAGAGTTCCATTTGGTGATTGTCGATAATGGCCGCTCAGATATTTTGGGATCGGAGTTTAAAGATATTTTACGCTGCGTGCGCTGCGCCGCGTGTGTGAATACGTGCCCGGCTTACCGCCATATCGGTGGGCAGTCTTATGGTTCGATTTACTCTGGCCCGATTGGCGCGGTGTTGTCACCTCTGCTTGGTGGTTACGATGATTTTAAAGATCTGCCGTACGCCTGCAGTTTGTGTCGCTCTTGTCATGATGTCTGTCCGGTTAAGATCCCGCTGCCGGATTTATTGCTTAAACATCGCCAAAAAATGGCCCAAGAGAAAATCACCCCGGTGAGTGAGCGTGCTGCGGTTGGGGCATTTAACTTTGTCAACGCGCGCCCAATCCTTTGGGATACGACGGTAAAAGTAGGGGCGAAAATGGCGGGTTATATGATCAAAGACGGCAAATTGCCTGTTAGCGTCGGGGCGATCAGCGAGTGGAATGAAGCGCGAGATCTGCCGCAGCCGGACGGCCAGTCTTTCCGTAGTTGGTTTAAAAACCGTAAACAAGATTAAGGAGCGAGCGCATGACTCAATCAACACAGCAAGTTCAGCCAATGACGACGCAGCAACAGTCTCGTATCCACAATCGCGATACATTCTTAGCCAACATTGCCAGTAAATTACAGCGTGAACGCATCACCGAGCCCGTGGCGCGTCCAGCGTTAAAACACAACTGTCATCATCAAGTGATGGCAGAGTACAGCCAAGATGAGCTAAAAGAGGCCTTACTGGCTTACGCGCAAAGTTCTCTCGGGGCGAATGCGCTGGTCACCACTAAGGCGCAGTTTTCTAACCTTTTGCGTATGGAGTGTTTGAACTACTGCGACAAAGCGCCAACAACAAACCAAGAGATCTTGCTCTCGGCCGACGAGCGCTTGTTAGATTTGATCGACAGTGATGCGTTCGCTGGTCTGTCTAACGAGGTTAATGTCTGGGATAACCACCAAGGTTATGAGCGTAATATCGCCTTAGCGGAGCGCGCTAAAGTCGGCGTGGTGTTCGCCGAGCAAGCGCTGGCGGAGTCTGGCACCATGGTGCTCTACAGCCAAGCGAAACAAGGCCGCGCAGTAAGCTTATTGCCAGAAGCCTCAATCTTTGTCGTACCGAAAAGCGCGCTGCTTGCCCGTTTGACTCAAGCCACCGCCGAGTTGCACCGCAAAGCCGCCGCTGGTGAGCGCATGCCATCGTGCGTCAATTTTATCTCTGGCCCAAGCTCAACTGCCGATATTGAATTGATCAAAGTTGTCGGCGTACACGGGCCTGTGTATGCGAGTTATATCGTGATTGATGATCTTTAAGTGCTAAAAGCGAAGCACTAAAGGCGAAGTAGGGGGCTTTACTTCGATCTTCGCACTTAGCATTTAGTACTTCACCTCGCAGTCTTGTGTTTGCAGCATAGTTAGGGACTGCGGCATTTTATATGGTCACGGGAACGACCATATATTTCCCCCCAATTGACCGAACATTTCTATTGGTTAATTTGGTTTGGCGCGGCTGGTATTAGCCGCGCCTTTTTTTTGTATACTGTAATGAATGGTTTTGAAGGGAGTGATGGTATGCCGCATATTGATGATTTAGCGATGTTTACCCAAGTTATTGAGCAAGGCTCTTTTAGTAAAGTTGCCAAGCTTAATGGCATTACTAAATCGGTGGTGAGTAAGCGGGTGAGCAAATTAGAGAGCGAGCTTGGCGTACAGTTATTGTACCGCACGACGCGTAAACTCTCCCTCACGGAAGCAGGCGAGGTGCTTTATCATCGTTCGAAAGACATTAATTCCATGGCTCAGTCGGCGTTTGACGCCGTAACGGGGTACAACGAAGCACTCTCTGGGCATATTAAAATGTCGGTGCCGACCATTTCAGGTGAGCTGTTGCTTGCTGATGCGGTATCGGATTTTTGTCAGCAGCACTCGGGGCTGACCATTGATATGTCGATGGACAATAATTTTGTCGACTTGCTCTCCGGCAATTATGACTTAGTGATCCGCACTGGCTATTTAGAAGACTCAAGTTTGATTGCGCGTTATATCTTTAACTCACGCTGGGTGATTGTTGCAACACCTGAATACCTCGCCAAACATGGCACGCCGCAAACCCCAAAAGAGTGTTTGCGCCACAACTGTTTTGGCTATACGCACCCAAGTTCTGGCACCTTTGATTGGTTGTTTAAGCGTAACAGCGACACATACACCCTGAAAGTGAACGGTAACTTTTCATCCGATAACTCTGCGGCGCTAAAAAGAGCTGCTCTGGCGGGCAATGGCCTGGCTTATTTACCAACGTGCTTGGTGTTTGATGAGTTACAAAACGGCACGCTGGTGGAGGTGTTGTCGGAACACGTTGGCAAAGAGGTGGGAATTTATGCGGTTTACCCGTATACCCGTAACCCAGCCAAACGAATTCAAGCGCTCATCGAACACATTCGCGAGTGCTATTTAGAGCGTAAGCACTGCTTTTGAGTGAAGCGCTAAGAGCGAAGTGATAAAGGCGAAGTACGAAATGCTAAGTACGAAATGCTAAGTACTCACACTTCGCACTTCTATTTCGCCCTTCCTACGGCCTAAACTTGTTTTGTACGCCGGTTAGGAAGTTGCGTAGGATCTGTTCTTTGCAGTCACGGTAGTGTTTGTGCTCTGGTTTGCGGAAAAATGCGCTCAGTTCGTGTTTACTCATTTCAAAGTCAACACTCTTCATGATTTCCAGTACGTCTTCGGCTTTGTAGTTCAGCGCGATGCGTAATTTCATGAAAATCATGTTGTTGGTGAGCTTTTCTTCTGGCTCAGGCTGTGGGCCGTCTTTTTTACCACGCTTAGTATTAATTAGACCATTTAAGAAAATGGCCAACTCGGTATCGCTGCAATCAACATAAGCGCTATCGTCTTCTTTTTTAAGCCAATTGCTTACTTGCTCGCGGGTTACCTGGTGTTCAGCAGCGGCGAAGATTTCAATCATGGTGGTGTCGTTGAAATCGAAGGTGTAGCGGATACGGCGTAAGATATCGTTATTGGTCACTCAAATGTCCTAATGTAATGCTAATTCATTACTGCTAAGTTTGTGGCCGCGTACTTTAACAGGTTTCTCGGTTGAGATCCTTTTTTCTCTGCAGCGCCACCTTGGATTTATTTCGCTTAGCCTGCTCGGCGTCTTGTTGTTGGGTATTTACTTGCTCAATGTGTTTTGGGTTAGTTATTGATGGCATGTTTTTGAACACGCGGCAGTTAACGATCGACCTCAAAAATATGTAAAATTTGTTCTTTTCGAATGTTAATTTATTTGCATATGTTGTCCATTCATTAATACTTTACACAGTCAGTTGTTGAGCATGGATGTTCATAATGAGAAAAAAACGCCGCTATCCATTAAGTATTCACATTACCACCCTCTTTTTTGCCCTTGTCATCGCGATGGGGGTCAGCCTCATTACCATTAGTTATCAGCATTCCCAGCAGTTGTTAGAGGGCACGGCCTATGAGTTGAGCAATGAGAATAGTCTTAAGTTACAAACCCTTTTTAAACAGCAAGTTGCGCCGGTATTGACCACCTTAGATTTTATGGCGATGAGCTCGTTTATTAAGCATCAATCGAGCCAAACCGAAAAAAAGGGCTGGCTTAAGTCTCTCCAGCTCATCTTTAGCCGCAATGAAAGCTTAGTGGCGCTCTATTATGGTTCGGAATCTGGCGGTTTTACCTTGTATCGTCCGCTGGCAGACGAAGCGATCGCAACGCAATTTAAAGCTCCAGATAATGCGGCGATGCTCTTTCGAGATACGGATATCGAAGGGCGAAATGAAACCGTTTTTTATGACGCCGACATGAAGGTGATGAATGCGAGCATCAAGTTCGATAACCGTTATGATCCTCGGCAGCGCCCTTGGTATCAAGAGGCAAAAGAGGGGGGCGAGATTAGCTTGACCCAGCCTTACCGTTTCTATTGGTTGCAGGACTCCGGAGTGACTTTTGTCCGTAAGTCTTTAAACAATCGTCATGTTGTTGCCGCCGATTTTTCATTGGCTGGGTTA
>Ga0209272_10002424_pt1 | contig 10490 bp, 10 predicted proteins | sample tdDd002_FD_187125 | JGI IMG/M metagenome (GOLD analysis project Ga0209272, IMG submission 187125) | Marine sediment microbial communities from the Atlantic coast under amendment with organic carbon and nitrate - tdDd00.2 (SPAdes)... | ecosystem: Environmental > Aquatic > Marine > Coastal >... | reverse complement strand
AAGCCCACACCTATAAAAGCCATATTTCCTAAACTTATTCCAAATGCGACCCCCATAGGAAGACCAAAAGCCGCCATACCAACAGACATCCACAAATTTCGATAATGCCCTTTGCACACAAGCTTGAGTTCTTTCTCTAACAATTGAAGTATCTCAGCTTGTTTCTTTCTAAATTCTTTTAATAAGTCTTTATTCGAGCCTGAAAATGAGTTAAGCCCTTCAATCATCTGATTAATAGTAGTTATAATATCCAATGGCAGTTCCCTTTTGATCAATGCCTTCATTAGACTTTCAAAAAAATCATATTGTGCAATCAACTTTTTATCCTCTTCGATATTTGATCTTCTTCTAAGGTCTTTAATTTCCATATATATCTTTTATAGATTCTATTCTTAATTTAGGAACAAGAGATCCTATTCCATAGTAGTCTTCTCAGTAATCGTTTTCCTCTTATTTATGATGATAATAAGTGAGATACCCGAAATGATGATTCCAATAGCACCTATAAAAAACAAGAGTCCAAATTTCATAACATCGAAGAAAGTCTTTGTCTTTCCCTTTAATGTATATGCCAATTTATCAATCTGACTGCTAGCGACACTAGAAACAAGTTTTACAGATTGCTTATCATCAATTTCAAATGATCCAATACTTTTATACACTTTATCATTAATTGCTAAACGTATCGTAGTTCTTGTATTCTCGACAGAATTATTAATGTCTTCATTTATTTCAATAAGTATAGGATCTGCTTCTTGTATTGAAATGATATAATCAATATCCTTTTCTGTATCAGATTTTGTCGATAATTCAAACAAATCATATTCGCCCTTTTCAAGTTCTATTAGCTGTTCTGATGGTGTTGAAAACTCGATGAAATTATCTTGAAACTCATTTTTCGACATTAAGAATTTTGTCACAGAAAATATGGCTAAGAAAATTGATAGAATTAAAATCGTTAGTAAAATAGTTTTTTTTGTCATGCTTTCTCTTTTAATTATTGTCAACGAGTTTGAATAAATTAGGACTAAACGTTTATATCACTTATCCATTTCAAAAAAACATTTCCATAATCTCATAATGGTGATAAAATGCAATCCTAAACGGGTAGCTATCAAATTTATTAAATTCATAAATCAAACAATAATTTTTGAGAAGTAAAACTAGAGTATAATATCAAAACAGAAAGACTCTACATAATAAATATTCATATTACATTCCCAATTGCCCAATTATTTTATAGAATCAGAATTAATCATACAGACACACACCTTTAATAAGCTTTTTTTGAATGCTTTAGCATTGACAATCTGACAAAAGAGTCGTAAATTGAGCATTGAAATGAGAACTCCCTACTTTCTCTGTGCGACTTATATTGTGACGCTATGTCTGATAATAAGTAGCTAATCCTCTCAAAAATAAATCAGGAACGACTTTCACTCTAATCCAAAGAAACCGGAAATTGCAAGTATTATAGACTTTGCCAGATATGCGGCAAGCGTTTAGATATTTGATTTTCATCCTCTAATGCCTCCTTTAAAGGATTGGCATCATTTCACAATTATTTTAAAATCATATTTTTATGAAAGCTTTTAGTATTTTTTTGTTGTGTTTATTTCTAACAAGCACTTCTTATTCACAAAAGAAAAGCGGAACCGTTTATTCTGATCATGAAGCAATAACAAAAACCCGGGAACTCTGGAAAGCTTTTGAGGCAGGAGATGCGGATGCCTTCTTAAGTTTTATGGCAGATACCGTAAAGGTTTTTGTCAATGGCAAAGATGTAAAGGCAACTAAAGAAAAAGCCGTAGGCTATGTCAACCATTACAGAGATAATTACGACAATGTAAAAGTTAAAGATCATAAACCAGCCTATCCCGATGCCATAGATTATAAAGGAGCAGGTGTTTGGGTTCAGGATTGGATGAAATTAACCGGCATTCATAAGAAAAGTGGCATTATGCTTGATTTACCTGTACATCATCTCTATAGCTTTAATAAAGATGGTAAAATCTCTTCATTCCACTATTATTTTAATAATGATGTGTTTGAACAAATTGAGAATAGTAAAAAAACCACAGAGAATGGTAAGGTTTATATCAATCATCCTCTTATTGCCAAAGTAAGACATGTAATGAATGCCTTTAGAGCAAAGGACATTGATAAATGGGCATCGTTTTTCTCAGAAAAAGCCACTTTTGGTAACTCAACAATGAAATATGGTGAGACCAATAATCTGGAAGATCAAATCAAAGGGCTTAAAGAAAGTCGCTTCTTCAAGCCTGAAACCAAATTTAAAGTTAAAGAAATCGGCTATCCTGATTGCCTGTATTATGCCAAAGAAGATGGATATGTTGTGTATTCCTGGTGGCTATATATCGAATGGGGGAATGACAAAAAAATTGAAGTACCCTTTATGGTTAGCACAACCTTCGACAAAGAAGGCAAAATCATTAAAGATTATGTCTGGTATAGTAATAATCACTTTAAAGAATAGAGGTTTTTGTCAAATCTTATAAAAGATAATTCAACTATTTAAAACACCCTTTCTCTCCAATTAGTTTTGGGAAAGAAAGGGTGTTTCATCTGATTATAATTCCAAGATCTTTTAAAGTCTTTAAAGTTTAGCTTTCGACCGTTTAAGTCGACGCTCTATCCGTTTCTTTTTTCTTCTTTCCTTGGCCAATTGCGCTTTGGTTTTGAGTTTCAATTTCTCTTTAGGGATATCAACTAAAGTAGCCTCATCATCAGGCCTTGATTGGGGATCTATTCGACTTTCCTTATCCTCATGATCAGGTGCCATAATTGATGTGGTAACAGGGCGGCTTGAATAATAGTCATGAGCACGAGATTCATCATTTTGAAAATCAATATTACTATCCCCCCTATCAAATCGGTCATATTGATCGAAATTATAATTTACTAAATACACTTCGTTAACATCTTTATTGGTTTCAGATACATCAATCGCAGCCTGATCATTTTGATTGGAGCTATTATCCTTCGTTCCAGTTCTCACATCACTATCAGAAAGTGTTAATTCCTCATATACCAAATTAGAAGCGAATCTGTCATCGTCCTGATAAAGAGATTTATTTTTTCGTTTATTTGTTTGACCTCCAATAAAAATACGAACACCAATATTCACATTTAGCATCGATAATGATAAGCTTTCATTTTTGTATGGCAATTGATTGGCTGCATAGGTATCAATTGTTCCGTCTTCCCTAATTGCCTGAGAAATATCGCGAATTTGATAATTCATATCTTTATTTAAACTGGTCAGATACTCTGAGCTGAAATAGAAATTAAGGCCCTGGAAAATATTAGCCGTCATATTAGCACCCAAACGCGTTGTAAGTGCTGTACTTTTATAGGCCTCTAAAGTTGTAATGGTGATATCTGTTTCAGGATACATCATGGATGTTTGTGGTGAATTAACAATAGATAATCCTGATCGACCATAGAACTCAATAGCAAATCGACCCAATTTCAGATTATACTGGGGTCCTATATCAAAAGAAGTTGTACTTAATTCATGTCGGTGTGAATTTTGCTCCAGTCCCAAAGCCTGTCGGTGATTATATCGACTATGATTGGCACTAAGACCAATTGAGATTTTTTTTGAGAAATTTTTATGCAATAGAATCCCACTGTTAAATCCATCTTTCAGGAAATCATTTAAATCACCTTGAGGGAAACTTAATCCATTGAAAAAACCGAGCGTATAAGCCTTGGGATTTTCCAAGCTCATATTGGGCTTTATATCTCGATTAATATATTGATCTTGCGCAAATGCAAATGAAACAATCGAGACTAATACTAGGGAGATAAACACCTTTCTCATAGCTCAAGATTTAGAATGAATTCAGTCAAAACATAGCTTTTAAAAGCTTGGGGATTTTGACACACTTCTTAATATACTAAAAAGTAGGCAAGCAAAAAAAAATAAATCGATTCTCAAAAGTCAACTATTTACCATATAAAAACCTGAATCTCAGCAATAATGCTAAAAGGAAGAACTTCAATTCAGCATCATTAAATTTGTACGAAAAACCAACTAACAAAATGAATCAGATATTTCTTAACTGAAAAATCTGATTCAGAGATAGTCAATAAAATAATTTCACCTTACAGATTCATATTCAACGATAAAAGTAGTGTTTCAAAAAAACAATAGCCCTCTCTTAGTTACTATTGCGACCACCACAATTTCTTGCAATATCATCTGCAATTACATTCGTTCGGTTTTTATTCAAGTTTTTACTGTACTCACCAGGAAACAGTCCCTCACCATGCTTTCCATCATTATTTCTGACGCTAACTTTAGTTGATCTTGTGATTCTGATCTTACACAGGCTTTCACTATAAGCAGTCGGTAGTCTACCTTCACTTTGCTTTCCTCCACTATTTCGCGCAATATCAACATGCACTGATTTACAAAACTGTTTACAAGCTTCTATATCATTAGAAGAATTAAGAGAAGCTGAATTAATTTGAAAGCTTATTTCAGAAGAAAGTAAAGGTTTCTTTTCTTGCTTTTGTGCAAAAGCAGTTTGAAAAATAAGGTATAAGGCGGAAATTAAAATGATTCTTTTCATAAGTCAAAGTTTGGGTTAAACACAATATTAATCAACTAGTTTTACATTGGGGATTGTTGATAATATCTCTTAATATAGTGAATAATTATTGAAAAAAAAGCCGATTTATTCTTACAATCTCGTGATAAGAAAATCAGTCAAATTCGATTTTAAATCTGAATTTCAATAAATATTTTATTATGAAAATAACTTGATAGTTAAAAAAATGAATAATCTGCAAATTGACTTTAATAACTTCTTATCAATTATGGTATTTTGAAAAATCTTTTCGACTTTTGCAGAAAATAAATCAAGCTTAATATGGATCAGGAAAAATATCAAAAACTACGCGAACAGCTTATTGAATCAACTCAATGGCCATCATTATATATGTTCAAATTTATTATTCCAAATAAAGATGAAAAACTGGAAGCTGTAAAAGCCATGTTTCCTGCCGGAACGAAATTCGCTTTCAAAACATCTAAGGATATCCGTTTCATTAGCATTACCGTTAAGATAAAAATGAAAAATGCCGATGAAGTAATTAGCATTTACGCTAAAGCCAGCAATATTGAAGGCTTATTAGCTTTATAAAAAGTATAGAAAGTCAAACAATCTTTAAAGTCGAATAGTCAGCAAGTCTGGATATTTCGGCTTTTTGACCTTTAAATCGCTTTAAACCTTTAAAAACGCTTCCATCGTTTCGGGTCTTGACTCCAAATTCAACTTCTTGCTTATTTGAAGAATCAAAGGCATTTCCAATCCTGCATTCTCAAGTAAAATCTCATCGTCTAGCAGTTCGTGAGGATGACCTGTAGCCAAAATCTGCCCTTCCTTCATCACAACAAGCTTATCGGCCCATTCGTACACGAAATTAATATCATGCGTCGAAATGATGATTGTCTTATCTTGCTTATGAAGATCTTCTAATATTTGAATGGTATTTTTCTTTTGCTGATTATCCAACCAGGCAAAAGGTTCATCTAAAAGTAAAACTTCGGGTTTACAAGCCAATACTCCAGCGATAGCAACACGTTTCTTCTGCCCGTAACTCAACTGGTGTGGTGGCTTCTTTTTTAATTCATGCGTTTGAGTCATCTCCATAACCTCATCCATACATTCTTCCAACTCTTTGCCTTTCATCCCAGCATTAATGGCACCAAATGAAATATCTTTTTCTACCGTTGATGCAAATAACTGTACTTCTGGATCTTGAAACACATAGCCTACCTTTCTAAAAAGCTTATTCCTATCCTTTCGCTTACATTTTTGCTCTTCACCATCAATTACGTATCGTCCCGTTTGCGCATGATGAATGCCACAAAGACACAAAAACAAGGAAGATTTACCAGAACCATTCTCTCCAACAACAGCTAGTCTCTGTCCTTTCTCAACACTTAGGCTAATTTGATTAAGAGCCAACGTTTGATTCGGGTATTCGAAACTGATATTTTCTAATTCTATATAAGCCATTTTGATATGTTGATTAGATAATGCTATGATTTGATGATGTGATAATTAGATGTATTCAAAAGATTAAAGTCTCAATTGACCAATCGTTAACAAACTGATCATTATAAAAACAGGAATAAAAATTTGCTTCCATTTAAAAGGCTCATGAGTTTCATGAAATTTCATTTGACCTCGGTAACCTCTATTCAATAAGGCTTGTTGAGAAAAATCAGCATGAACCAAAGATTTAACCAAAACCGCAGATACCAACATGCCTAAAGATCGAATGGAAGATGAAAATGATCGATATGCCATACGTTTCTTCTGAGACAAATAACATTGTCTGGAAAACAGAAGTAGAATCGTTATAAACCTAAAGGATAAAACAAAGAGTTCAATCAATAAATCGGGCACTTTCATCTTTCTCAACAAATACTCAATCTCATCAATAGGGCTAGTGAGTATCAGAAAATAAAAAGCAAACATAGCACCCATCGCTTTTCCAATAATGAATACTCCCGTATCCAAACTGATTTGAGAAAAACCAATATAATAATCACTGATCTGGCTTATATAGATCGCGTCGAAGCTTTCATGGCTGATAATACAAATAATACTCACTACAGCTACCAGCATAAAACTCATAGGTAGTGCCGCAATTTGCAATAAAGCTTTCAACGACAAGCCATGTGTAAGAAAAAAAATCGAAATGCAAGCGACAACAAGAAAGGGTGCCAAAACATTTTGCGTTAACAAACTACCCAAAAGAAAAGCAACAAAAAATGTAAACTTTTCGAAAGGATGCCAGGCGAGTTTGGCCTGAACTAGATTGTATTTTTCGCTTATAAACAAACTAATTGTCGATTTAAGATTTATAATTTGAGATTGTTTTTTATAGAATAATCATCAATTAGCTAGACAGCTTTCTTTTTCCCTTTATAATAACCAATTACATAGGCAACAATACCTGTTCCGATAGCAGCTTGCAAAGAAAACAAAAGGCTTTCAATTTCTCCACTTGGTGGTTCCCATATGTTCGAAAACCAGGGTTTATAATCGGGTTGCGATTCTGTAATATAATCTTCAGCTAATCCATCAGCTCCCATAAATTCAGCATTAGGAAAAAAGTATAGAGTTAGCACTACGATTAAGATTATCGCACCTATTAAAAGCAGGTTACTCGTTTTATTCGTCATTATTCAAATTTTAGAATTATGATTTTAGATCTAAGATTTTGTTCTTCTTAATTCAGTTAATCAACACATCCCCACATTGTGTCATTATCGAATTAACTCCTCTTCTTGTATTGGCTCAAGAAATCAAATCGCATGGGCACATGATCAGATAACAGATTCAAGACAAGCACGGTTAATAAACCCTCAATTATCGCAATAGGAATTTGGGTCAGGCCAAAGATGCTAACAAACTTATAGAATGCTGTTGTTACGCCATTTATCACATCGGGATGTGCAAAAGCCAACTGTGCCGAAGTACAGATATAAGTTGCCATATTACCAACAAAAACAGCTAAGAATACCGCCACTTTCTTATTCATCCCCAACTTATTAGCAAGAGAGAAAATCAACCATGTAAAAACAGGTCCTATAAAAGCCATGGAAAAAGCGTTCGCTCCAAGCGTTGTAATTCCGCCATGTGCCAGAAGTAAGACCTGAAACAAAAGCACCAAAACACCAATAACGGACATCACCCAAGGGCCAAAAAGTAGTGCGCCTAAACCAACTCCAGTTGGATGTGAACACGATCCACTCACCGATGGTAACTTGAGTGCTGATAAAACAAAGGCAAAAGCTGTAGCTAAAGCTAAAAGTAATTTCAACTCTGGCTTTTCAACAAGCAGCTGCTTAATTTTTCTAAACCCCAGAATAAATATTGGCAAATAAACTACTGACCAAAACATGGACCAAAAAGCTGGTAAAAAGCCTTCCATAATGTGCATACTAAATGCAGGTATTGGCGATAGTATGGCTAATAAAACTAATAGTTTCTTCATTTTATTTCATTTTTCTAAACGCTGATAGGTACAAGTACGCTGTCAGGATTCGAATTTTTAAATAATCTCACCTTTGATATTCATCAAGAGCAATTCGATCTCGTAATCTTCAATTTCCTTTTCCAGCACTTGGCAGCATTTATTTTTCAGATGTTTATAGAAAATTTCATCCTCAGTAAAAGGGAAAATACCTTCTAAATCACGAGCCATATTCACTTCTCGAATCTTCTCTACATATGACTCGTCGTAATTGGCTTCTTTAGCAATCTGAATCAAAAAATCCTTATTAAAAACGACCTTTTTACTGTGTGTATCCAAATGACCTTCGGCTAACTTCACTGCTTTGCCCATCATAATTCCCATACTCACCTTTTTAACACCACTCCCATTTATAGCGTGAATGGTATCACCTATAAAATTGCCGTATTGGATATAGGCCTGCTGCGGCATTTCAGGGAATTTTTGCTTTAGATATCGCTCAGATCGACCACCTGAGTTTATAAAAACCTGTGAACTACCATTTTCTACCGCAAACCTTACATGTTTCTTAATGGTTTCGATATAAGCCTCAGCCGAAAAGGGTTTCAATATACCTGTGGTTCCTATAATTGATATCCCTCCTTCAATTCCCAAACGTGGATTAAAGGTTTTCTTAGCGAGCTTGGCACCCATGGGAACAAATACCGAAACATCAACACCTTTTGTCAATTGATATTTATTCAATATCTGATTTAGCTCGCGTTCAATTATCTTTCGAGGTGTTGGATTAACCGCTGGATCACCTATTGGCATTTCCAAACCTGCTTTAGTCACCGTTCCTACACCCTCACCTTTAATAAATCGAATATCTCCCGTTTCATTAAAGCTTATTTTGCAACCAATCTCTGTTCCATCTGTAATATCAGGATCGTCACCCGAATTTTTTATCACCGTACAAATCCCGTATTCCTCAGTTGATTCCGTATAATGAATGGGCATCATCGCTTCCTTATTATTGAGTAAATCAACGCGCTCCCATTCTTCTTTTTCCTGAGTAACTAGTGCCTTTAATGCCGCTTTTGCTGATATGGATGCACAAGTTCCTGTCGTATAGCCATGAGCTAACTCCAGACGCTTAATCCCAAATATCTCATCCAAATAGGATTGAAACTCAGAACGGGTTTTTATAATCTTATCATATTCCGGTAAATCAGGTCGCTTCACGATAAACAAAGGCATCTCGTATTTGATAGCTAAGTCCATCTTTTTATCAAGCAAGCCTGTGTAACCACTCTCTTTTGTTAGGATAGCCTGAATAGCATGTTCTTTAATCAACTCTTCTTCCAGCAGTAAATTTTCGAAGCGTGAAGAAGCAATCAGTCGATTAGACTTAACCTTAGCCTGATTGGCTATTTCAATGGAACCGGGAAAGTTTAGAATCCTAAACCAAATATCGCAATCAGGTAAATTTTTCTTAATCTTCGGTAAATTATTAACGCCTACCAATGAAAGGAAACGTTCAATCCCTCTTTCACGAATTGTTTCAATACAAGCATCTATCGAAGATAAATAATGAATATGCTCATGATCTATTCTTTCGACAAATTCACGTTCTATGCGAACAATAGCTATATCCAATTCACTAGCAACACGATGAAGATTGAAATGCAAGTTCTCTGCAAAAGGATGAGCCGCATCTATAATGAGATTAATCTCCTGAATACGACAGAATTCAATCATTTCTTCCTCATTCATACCTCCCGACAAACACTCAGCCATCTCCGAAATTAGAGGATGGCTATTGGTTTTTGTCGAATAGTAGAATGGCTGCTTCAGGTCGCTCAACCAATTGGCCGTCTTGCGTCCCTCTGTCGTCCCTCCAAAAATTAAAATCTGCCTTTTCATTCCTTTTTCAATTAGCAATTAATGATTAACAATTAGTGATGAACTATTAAAAATTTGAATTAAGACATTTTAAATCAGCACATCAATAAATCTTCATATCATCGAATTAGCTCTTCTCTCTAAAGATGTGTCTGAAAGTCGGATCGTATAGTTTCGATCTATTCTTTCTATTATCAATGGCCTCTCCAACCACAATCATTGTTGTTAAAGTCAATTCATTTTCTTTTACAATCTTGGCTAAATCTTTCAATTTACCTCTCCAGATTTTTTCTTCCTGCCAAGTCAGTTTGTAACAAATAGCAACTGGAGTTTCTGGTGGGTATGCTGCCAATAAATCAGCCTGAACCTGATCAACCAAAGTGGCACTCAAGAACAAACAAATAGTCGATTGGAACTTAGCCAATTCTGTTAATTTCTCTCTCTCAGGCATAGCCGTACGACCTTCGCCTCGAGTCAGAATAATGGTTTGAATACGATCAGGAATCGTGAATTGTGATTTCAAACGAGCTGCAGCTGCTTGAAATGAAGAAATACCCGGAACAATTTCATAAGACATATGGTTA
>Ga0209272_10002418_pt1 | contig 10504 bp, 10 predicted proteins | sample tdDd002_FD_187125 | JGI IMG/M metagenome (GOLD analysis project Ga0209272, IMG submission 187125) | Marine sediment microbial communities from the Atlantic coast under amendment with organic carbon and nitrate - tdDd00.2 (SPAdes)... | ecosystem: Environmental > Aquatic > Marine > Coastal >... | reverse complement strand
ATCAAACCGAATGAAACCGCGACCCAACCCCATACGCCAGATAAGATCCCAGTAGTTATTGCAATTGCGGCCAGTACACTCATTTGTTCATCTCGTTTCAGTAAGCAAAAACGGATAATAGCGATATAGGCCCAACATACCGCGACACGCGTCACAATTGAAATGACGCGTTACCACTAATTCTCATAGAAACGTGAATGCAATCGCTTACCAAACACAAATGGCCAACAATAAAAGCCAGCGGTTAAGCTGGCTTTTGTCTTAGAACTGTTTTTGATGGCAACCATCAAATTAAATGGCGACCATCAACGTTGAAGATGGCTAGAGCGGCCTTTCATCATTCTAAACCCTTCACGCTTGATACAATCGGCTAACGGGTTTTCAATCATATCGGCGCGCCATATAAAGGAGAGTGTTCTATCCATTTTGAGCTCAGGTACGTTTAACTCAACCAGATCACCGCTTGCGATAAACCTTTCAACGTCTAAAAATGGTAAGCACGTTAAGTACGAGCCATTCGCGACCATACTGCGCAATACGGGGACGTGTTCGTATTCGCGCCAGACATCCAAGTCTGATATAAAATTGTGAATGTTACTATCAAATACATTTCGAGTCCCTGAGCCATGCTCACGTAACACCCATTTAGCCTGCTCTAACTGAGCTAGGCTCACTCTTTCGCGTTGGGCGAAGGGATGGTGCGCCGAGGCAACTACCGCTAGGTAATCACGACACCACTCTTCTTGGTGTAACCGGTTATCATCACAGCGGCCCTCGATAATGCCGATGTCATATTTGTAATCCACCACCCCTTCAATCACTTTACAGGTGCTTTCTACATCCAGTGAAATTCGCATCTCTGGAAAGTCGTTATCAATATTACTGATAAGGTCGGGAACGAGGTGCTCTGCAGGGGTTTGACTGGCACAAATTCGGATCTCGCCACTAAGAAGATGCTGGTCATAAAAGCCCATTTCTATCTGCTGTGCATCTTGCAGCAGCTTCTTTGCCTTGGGGCGCAGCCATACCCCCCAATGCGTTAACATCATACGTTTCCCCTGCCTTTCAAACAGTGGGCGACCAAGCATTTTCTCGAGCTGCGCAAGAGACATACTGGTTGCGGATTGAGTTAACGCGAGTTTATCCGCGGCCTGACTGACGCTGCCTGAATCTGCCACTGCATCAAAAACAGCTAATTGCTTGAGTGAGTATCTCATTTTGTCCCTCAAATCGATCCACTTTCTTTTATATTAAACGTATTTTACCTGCAAATTATTTCTTATCAATAAAACTGATGCAGTTCTTGAAAATAATCAATTTCACTCAACTGACGAATATGGATATTCTGGAAATGAGCCACGGCAACTAAGCAAGTGGATTCATATTTAAAGGAGATTTTTATGTACTTGAGTCAGAGGAGCACCCATGGCCGCATCTAACTCACAATTCAAACCTTTCATTGCCCCGTACGACATGATGGGAGAAGCAGAAAAGTTTGCAATGAGCAAAGCGAGTAAGTCCACCAGCATGACCATTAGCTTGGCAATTATGGCTGGCGCATTCATCGGTATCGCTTTCTTGTTTTACATCACGGTTACCACGGGCAGTTCGGCCGTTGGTTGGGGGATCAGCCGATTAGCAGGCGGTATCGCGTTCAGCTTAGGTTTGATTTTAATCGTTATTGGTGGTGGCGAACTCTTTACCAGTTCTGTGCTGTCCGCCATTGCTTTAGCAAACCGTGAAATCAACTTTAAAAAGATGCTTTCAATTTGGGGCAAGGTTTACGTTGGTAACTTTATTGGCGCTATCTTTCTGCTTGGTTTAGTGGTTGCCGCTGGTTTATACCAACTTGACCACGGTCAGTGGGGGTTAAACGCGCTGAATATTGCCCAGCACAAACTGCACCACACTCCGATTCAAGCCTTTGCGCTCGGTGTGCTGTGTAACCTTCTGGTTTGTTTAGCGATTTGGTTGTCATTTAGTGCAACTAACGCGATGACGAAAGCAGCGATGCTGATCCTTCCTGTGGCGATGTTTGTCAGCAGTGGTTTTGAGCACTGCGTAGCCAACATGTTTATGGTTCCACTGGGTATCAGTATCCAAACGTTCGCACCAGCCGAGTTTTGGACTCAGGTAGGCGCAACGCCAGCTCAATACGCCGACCTAAACTGGGGCCAATTCATCACGGCCAACCTTATTCCAGTCACCATCGGCAACATCGTTGGCGGAGCGGTATTAGTTGGGCTAGCGAACTGGTCTATTTACCGCCGTCCACAACTTAAAGCTGCAAAACTACACGCTATTACAACAACACTAACAACGTCTTCAATCAAGGATATCACTATGAACACTAACACGACTGTAAAAACACTAATCCATGGCCCTGCTTTCTCTCTACAAGCTGATATGCCAACCGAATTGGCTGTTGATGCTCTACTAGGCCAAAACCTACACGGCGCTGCAGTAACCGATAAAAGTGGTCGTCTGGTTGGTTTCTTCTCTTTGCATGATGTCCTGGTAGAACTTTGGTGCCAAGATTACATCCCGGTTAAAGGCCAAAAAGTGGTCGACCTGATGTCGCGTGATGTTATCGCGATTGACGCCAACGACACGCTAGTGAACATTGCGGAGTACATTTGCCTTGATAAGCAACAGCTTTACCCAACAACAGACATGGGGATTGCAACGAGCTACAGCGCTCTATCTCTTGAAGAACGTGCTAAAACACTGAAAAACACTAAGCCTAAGTCGTACCCAGTATTGGATGGCGACACTTACATCGGTACAGTGTCTCGCTTAGATGTTATGCGCGCTCTTCGCTCGGTATACGGCGAGCAACTGGATGTAGTAGAAAATCAAGCATCACTAGAAATCGCTTAGTTTTATCTAGCTAGATAAAACGCTATCGCGTAATTATATTGGGAATAATTCAAATCGCCCTGTGTCACAGGGCGATTTTTTTGCTTACCTAGATAGCGCTACATGCGCACGCCTTCAACGTGTAACTCCATATCGACATAACTGGCCGTGCCCATCACCTGGATATCAAAATCTGCCAGTTCTAGTCGAGTACTGCCGATAAACCCTGCTCTGTGTCCCCCCCACGGGTCCTTACCTTCACCAATAAATGACGCGCTGATCACAATCGGCTTGGTTTTGCCATGTAAGGTTAAGTCTCCGCTGATGGCTAGCTCTCCATCGCCTTTATCCTCAACCCTACGACTTTTAAAGGTTGCGGTTGAAAACTTGCTCGCATCAATAAAATCATCACTACGAATATGTTTGTCTCTTTCCGCATGGTTGGTATCTAAACTGCGAGTGTCGACATTAACCTCGACGCTTGAGGCACTCAGGTCGTTCTCGTCATACGTAAAAGTCCCATTAAAGGTGTTAAAACGACCTTTAATAAAACTATAACCCAGATGGCTCACCTTAAAATTTATCGAGGCATGAGCACCATTGGTGTCTATTTTGTAATCCGCCGCCAAAGCCTGTAGTGGTAACAGCGTCATAACAGCTAAACCCGTTGAAATTATTATATTTTTCATTTCCTCTCTCCTAACATTTTGCGCAGCGTATTGTCTTTATCAACATAGTGATGCTTCAGCGCTGCTAATCCGTGTATTAGCGCCAATACCATCAGTATCATTGCGCTATAGTAGTGAACCTCCCCGGCGATATCGGGTTGGTTATCAAATAACTGACCAAGACTTGGCACCTCAAACCAGTTAAAAACCGCGATTGCTCGCCCATCGGCGGTTGAAATGAGGTAGCCAGAAAAAAACATGACGAAGAGAAGGACATATAAAAAAGAATGCACCCACTTCGCAATGAAGATTTCGTAAGCCTTTCCCTCGACGGCTGGTGCGCCAGACCACCATTTCCACCCCAACCGAATCAGTGTCGCTAAGGCTAAAAGTATGCCCAGTGATTTATGCCAATGCGGTGCCGTTTTGTACCACTCACTGTAGTAAGTCAGGTCTACCATCCACAGCCCAACGGCAAATAACGCCAAAACCGCTACTGCAGTAACCCAATGGAGCAGGCGCGATGGCAATGAGTAGTGTTTAGGTATGGCTTTCGTATTCATAACGCTTTCCTCAACTAACGGCTAGCAAGTAATTTGTAACCAGTTTGTTGTTAGAAAGTATTTATCAATAGCGTGTATGATGACAGAGGAAGAAGTTGTTCAACTCATTCAAAAATTTCGAACAAGCTATAACCAACGGATAAAAAGGTAAGAAATTTACACTGTAAAGTGAACGTGCAGGGAAAAAAGAAATGCTAACTGGCTAATTAATAAGAGAATTAAACTTGTTCAGGTTTTTCTATCTCATAAAGCTCATCACCGACATCCATCATCCTTCGCTCGAACACTTTTAGCGCGTCACTTAGCCCCTGATTGTAAAAATCTGGACCAAATTTGTTGATGATAAAGTCAAACAAAAACTCAGCGTCGAACTGACCAATTTCAACCTCAAGTTCATCTTGGAGGTAGTCTTGTAGCGCCTCGACGAGGGCTTGTTTACGCTTAGGGTCAATTTGAATCTCTGACATGTGGTACACCAAAAAATAGCAATGAAAGTAAGTAGCTGAAGTAACAGTCTAGTTTATAGCACGGGGCTCAGGGAACAATCCCTATGCTTATAAGCCTTTAACCGATGTGGAAGATTAACATGCTAATCAAGATTGTTAAGTCGTGGCAACTAAAAGAAAACCAAACGACGGCCGAGGCGGCCTACCAAGGTGGGCGCCGTATTGTCAAACAGCTGGGTATTCTCGCGGCGACTGCACCTTTGCTCCCCCAATCCCACGCTGGTTTGCGTGGGCCTGTATTCATTTAACCAGCTACACACTGTTTGACTTAGGTCTTGAGTTCAGTCTACTTATCAGTGAGATAAGCACCCGACCTTATTTGATCGTAAGCGAGATCACCTAGTTGATTTTACTTGCGTTAAGCCTCACTTCTCCACAAATAATCCAACGTACATTAGGAAAACATTGGCAAGCTTTACATAATTTGGTGTACGTCTCAGTCTTGTTGGCATCAATACATTATCTTTGGTCTGTAAAGTCCACGGTTGTTGAACCGAGCATCTATTTACTGATCGCTTGTCTATTGCTACTGGTAAGAAAAGATAAAATTAAACGTTGGTTGGTCAGGTAGTCTTTGATACTGCCGCAGGAGTTGTCGTTGCTAAAAGATTTAGTCATTCAAGGATTGAAAGAGTTTCAAAACGACTGCTTGCTATTGTGTGAGAACAATTATCCCACGGTACACAACCGTGGGATGAGTAACCATCACCTTGGTCTCGCATTCGCAAGGCGTATGTCGAGTCAATTTACTCAGTTTGATTACAAAAACTATTTTGAGTCTATTGAGAATGGGAGTTCTGAGTCCCAACCGAGCCATTTTCGCGTCAGTTCTGAACTCGGCACCGTCTGGGTGCATAGCCATCACTTAATGAATGCGAGTAAGAGTTGCCGTAAGAACATCTTAGATGATATCAACCTGTGGCAAGCGGAATATGGCTATGCCATTCAACCAAACGATCTCTTGGTTGTGATTGGTGACCACTGGTTTAACCGCAACAAGTCCAGCAAAGAGTTGTTTTCATGGTGGAATGGTGATTTGCCTGATGACAATGAGATCTACGCGAGTCAGGGAGTCAATCACAAGTTAAGTGATAATACGCTTAGTGCAGACTTAGCGTCGATTTTCAATATCTCCCCTTGCTATATTCGCTATAGCCATCCATTGATTAAACCTGTAGAAAAACAGCCGGTTAGAAAATATATTCAATTATATTCGATAATTGAGTGGCAAAAGTAATATTTTCTCTTTATACATCGTCTAAATAGTTATATGTGGCGGCTATTATCAACATATTTAGTAAGCATTAACGCTTTCACCATTTATATACTAACCTAGCCTTTTGCTTAAATATGCGCTTATTGAGTATTCTTAAAGTTAGCCCATTCCATCTCATTTCATGGCTAAATGTCCCATGAGTTAAGTAGGACGATGTGAGATATCACTCGCATAAGCACTTGTAATCAACGCACTGCAGTGAAGTGCAACGCATTTCACCCCCAATTTTAATGACTACTCAATAAATAAGATTATGCTCAATATATAAAAAGTAATCATATAAAACATGTGATTAATAAAAGTAAATAAATTGACATCTAATATGTCAGGCTATATTTAGCTATACGGTGATAGGTTTGACTTGACAAATTAATGATTCAAGTCAAAATCCCACGCGCAGCATTATTTATAATTCACTTTTAATTTTCGTAAGTACGTATGATCTTATCAAGCATTGAGCAAATAAAAAGTTGCATAAAACAACACCAAAATGGAGAGCACTATGCACTCTACTCTGGCTTTATGCTCAAAAGTGTCTTTCAGCCAATCTTCAATGCCGATAAAAATATCATTGGTTTAGAGGCGTTATTGCGCATCTGTGATGCCCAAGGTAACGCGATTCGCCCCGATCTGTTTTTTCATACTAAAACCTACTCAACGAAAACCAAAATCGCTGTAGAGGCCCTCAGCCGTGCGATTCACATTCTGAACTTCGCGCAATCAAAATATAATGAGAAAAAGCTGTTCCTCAATGTGCTACCCGAACCGAGTCAAAACTTGCTCCATACTCAAGAGCGTACCGAGCTACTTTCTCACCTCAACGAACTGAACTTGAAAAGCAATCAGATCGTTATGGAGTTTGTCGAGCTTGAAGTCCAAGACTGCCGCCTACTATCACGGGTCAAAACCCTGCTCCATCAAAGCGGCTGTGCCATTGCGGTAGACGATTACGGCACCCAAGCCTCTAATCAAGAGCGAGTGGCACTCCTTAACCCTGAAATTCTTAAAATCGACCGCAGCTTACTCAATGACTTTATGGCTGGCGTGGTTGACCCGTTGCAGTCTGCGTTAAAAGTGGCGGCAGAGGTAGGCGCGCAAACCGTCATTGAAGGCATTGAATCTAGTGAACAGTTTCAGCGTATGGTTGCACTCGACATTGACATGTTTCAAGGCTATCACCTCGCCGAACCTAAGCCCCTTAATTCTAAGAACTCAACACCCTATGCAGCCGAGTCCTTACTCGCTTAACTGCTGCGCTGTACGCTCTCAAAGCGACCTCTATCACTAATTTATCAATTACTATTATTTATTCACGCTAACCGCTCATCGAAACGCTTTAGATAGTGCTATAAGTAGGTTATTAGCCCAAATGCAAAAGTAGTAATGCCAAACGATACCCAACGCCGACGTTTTTACCGTCTTCGCTATCCAGCCAAAGAACGCCCAACTGCCAAGCTAATGGGTAAGAAATTCTCCGTATGCGAAATCTCCGAGCAAGGCATTCGGATTTTGTTTGATGACATCCTCGCGTTCTCGCCAGGCGCCCACGTCAATGGCGTGATTCGATTCCATGATGGTGAAGTTGTATCACTAGAAGGTTATGCCCTCCGGCTCGATCGCGATGAACTGGTTATTCAACTCATTGCTGGGCCGAGCCTAAAGCGCATGACCAAAGAGCAGTTGTATATTCGCAAACATTACCCCGGTTTTTTCCAAACCCAACACCAAAAATAGCGCTGGTTACCCAGCGCTATCTTTTTGCCCCCAATATTGAGCGATTTTATGACTTAACGGTAATAAAACTACTCGCCATGTCTTTTAAAGAGGCCGCTAACTCGGCTTGATCTTTTGCGGTTGTGGTGATCTCCGTTGCCGCAGTAACCGACTCTGTCGATTTGTGCTCAACCGACACCACGTTACTTGCAATGTCTTGGGTCACCACCGCCTGCTCTTCTACTGCGGTCGCCATTTGCTCGGACATGGAAAAAATCTCGTTGATTGAACCCGTAATTTCTTGCAGCGCATTTTCTACCGTCTTAGAGCTATCGACCGCCTCTGCCGCCTTTTGCTGGCTAGCATCAATCACACTAAACGCCGAGTCGACATCCGACTGCAATGCACCGATAAAACTTTCGATCTCAGAGGTTGACGTTTGAGTACGTTGAGCGAGCGAACGAACTTCATCGGCCACCACGGCAAAGCCCCTACCTTGCTCACCGGCTCGCGCGGCTTCGATTGCTGCATTCAAAGCAAGTAAGTTGGTTTGCTCTGCCAATGATTTAATCACATCAACAACATTGTTAATCTTATTGCTACTGGCGTGGAGTTGGCGAATTCGCTCGGCTAAACCATCAATCTCTCCTGCCAACGCATCAATAGTCATGTACGAACTGTTAACCAGCGTTAACCCCCCTTTTGCCTTCTCATCGACTTGCTTAGCCGACTCGGCAGTCAGTTGAGTTTTACTTGCGACTTCATTAACCGTTGCCGACAGTTGCTCAATCGCAGTTGCGATAAGGGCAACTCTATCTTGCTGTTCATTTAACGACGATAAGTTGTGATCACAGGTTTGAGAGGTTTCTTCCGCAGACGATGCCAAGGTTAAGCTTGAGGAAGAGAGGTTATCAATTACCGAAGCAAACTTTTCAAAGGTCGAGTTCAGCGCCGAAGCGATATGACCGAGCTCACTCTCACCATGGAAACGAGTTCGAACAGACAAATCGTTGCGGTCACGCACGGCAGACATGACGTCAGTTAGATCCGATACTCGCGCACTCAGATCTTTAAGGGTAAAGTAGCAAATAATCAAGGCACCCATTAATAGAACAACAAGTGATAAGGCATTAAATATCATGGTATTACTAGCCTTATCCGACTTGTTTTGAGCTAACAGCTGCAGTTTACTCGCCAGTTCATCTTCCACTTTTTTAAGCTGACCTATTCGTCCTGATGCTTGAGAAAACCAATACTCCGCGTCGATGTTAAACCCATCGCTCTGTGTCATGGCGAGTTTGCGTAGTTTCAACACTTCCTGTACCGCGGCAATATTCATTTGATCGACAAACATACGCTGATTGTCTGTGTTGGTAAAAGCGTTAAAACTATCAAAATAGGTATTTTGCTCGGTAACCAAAGTGACAAATTTAACAAACATTCCCTTAGCAAACTGGTTTTGAGAAAAAGTACTACTCAACACTGCTCGTTCTATCCCGGCCCGCTCTTTGCCCTGTAGGAAGTTATAATAAGCTACCGTTTCACGAGTAATGGTCGAGTCAGAACTGATTGAGGCAATCAGACTCGATACGCTGAGTAACTCTTTATTTATTTGAGTATAAAAACCCAAAGCTTCAGAGAGGCTAATCGTCATTGCATCGACCTGAGACCGTATCGATTGAATGCGATTTAAACGCGCGTTAATCGAATTATTTAACCGCAACACCTCTTTCGTATTTAGCTCATTGGTTTTAAAATAATTTATCTTATTCTTTATTCTTTTGTCTGCTTCTAAACGCTGCGAAGCCAACTTAGAACCAAATTTCGCCCCCTTAGAGCTTAGAAAACCTGCAGTCATACCACGCTCTTTTTGCAGTTCATGCACTAAATCGCTGTAGATCACAGATAGGTTGGTTAACTGACTCAAGGTTTTCATTTCGCTTGTTGTTGCAACGCTTTGCGCGATCGATGCGTAGCCAAGCCATATGAAACCAATAACGGGTAAAGCGAGTAAGATAAAAATCTTATGCTTAAAAGATATGTTTGAAAACTGCATGTGATCCCTTAGAAAGACTGACGTTTCTTTCTTTTTTTATGTCTTACTAATAATGCTAGACGTAAGTTAAGAAGATCACTAAATTTTATAATTGGAATTTATTTTCTCAATAGCTCAAAAGGAGTATTTATCCTTAAATAAAAAGCAGCTTCGTTGTCAACGCAAGCTAATTAATAAGAACGAAAATCGTTAGCATTAATAGCAATAGCAAGTTGGCCTAACGCCAACGACGCGTCACCATAAGAGTAATCGCGATGCTGCAACACGCGTATCGAACTATCTAGGCAAGATTTCAATAATCGCGTGAGTAACACATTATGAAATACCCCACCAGATAATACTAAGGTTTCCAGTTTATGCACGCGAGCACAATTATTAACTATCTTGGCCAGTGCCGCGGCCAGCGCTTGGTGAAATAGGTACGCTTTAGCGCTGGCTTGAAAGTTTAATTGAAACCAGTCACGCCAGAACGACGTCAGATCAATTTGGCAACCCTCTACTTGGATTTCAAGATGTGTCTTGTCAGGGTATTCCACACATTGCAACGCCAATGATTCTAACTGACAGGCCGCTTGTCCCTCATATTCAATTTGCTCAAAACAGATCCCCAGTGACGCCGCCACCGCATCGAACAAACGCCCGGTGGAACTTGCTAATGGTGAGTTAATAGCGCGATTTATTGCGGTATCGATAAGCTGGTAGTTTTTTCCATCAAACCAGGACGATAAAGGTAATACGCTTAAATCATCGAACGCGGCGCGTATATGGGCATAGAGTACGCGCCACGGTTCTTTGGCTGCGCGGTCTCCCCCGGGTAACGCGACTGCCGGCAAGCCACCTACTTTTTCATAACCTAAATAGTC
>Ga0209272_10002416_pt1 | contig 10509 bp, 7 predicted proteins | sample tdDd002_FD_187125 | JGI IMG/M metagenome (GOLD analysis project Ga0209272, IMG submission 187125) | Marine sediment microbial communities from the Atlantic coast under amendment with organic carbon and nitrate - tdDd00.2 (SPAdes)... | ecosystem: Environmental > Aquatic > Marine > Coastal >... | reverse complement strand
GTGTTAGCGAAGATGCGTGACGCGGATTTTATTTAAATGAATGGAGGCTCGCCTCCCTAACTGAAAGATAGAGGTTAGTATGCAAGGTATTTACCTTCCCTTGATGACACCATTTTCACCGCAAGGCTCGCTGCAACTTGAAAAAATTCCAGCAATGGTTGAACACCATATTCGACAAGGTGTCGATGGTTTCTATATTGGTGGAAGTTCATCCGAGTGTTTTATGATGAGTGTCGAGGAGCGCCAGTTGGTATTTAGTGCCGTTGCTAGTGCCAATAAAGGGCGAGTTCCTCTTATTGCTCATGTAGGTGCTATTGCACTACATGATGTGAAGCGATTGATCGATAGTGCTGTGACTTATGGTTATGATGCGATTTCTGCAACACCGCCTTTTTACTACGGATTCACGAAAGCTGAGGTGGAGCATTACTATCGAACGATCGCCCAGTATTCGCAACTACCACTATTACTCTACAATATTCCTGGTACAACCGGTGTGAGCTTTAGCCATCAAGAGCTGATTGAACTGTCGCAATTAGATAATGTTGTCGGTATTAAACATACGACCAACGATATGTTTTTTGTTGAACGGCTCAGAAATAGTTTGCCTGAAAGCATAATTTTTCACGGTGAAGATACTATGCTCGTGAACGGTTTACAGATGGGAGCGAGCGGAGGTATTGGGAGTACATACAACTTGATGTCTGCTCACTACGTCGCTATTTATCAATCCATGGTGGGTGGTGATATTCAGCGAGCCTTTGAAGTTCAAAAGCAAGTAAATCGTATGACAGAAGTGTTACTTGATGTGGGTGTTTATCAGGGCATTAAATATGCGATGGGGATTCTGGGCATAGACTATGGGGTATGCCGAGAGCCATTTTTGCCTCTTGACGCCTCTCAAGAGCAGAAAATCAAACAGGCGCTTGAAACGCTGAATTTCAAAGGCTTTATCGAGTGATTGCATGATTCTTGGTGTTCAAGAGGCATCGAGTTTGATACTTTTACCTTAGCCATATAAACCTAAAGAGGCCGCAGTGAGTTCGCCTAAAAATCTATTGGTTCGATTACGTTCAAATATTGAGCCCTTGAGTAAAAAATTAAGATTGGTTGCCGATTACATCCTAGAGAATGCTCATGATGTGCAATTCCAAACTATTACGGATTTAGCTCGAAACACTCAGACAAGTGAAGCCACTGTCGTACGCTTATGTCGAGACATGGGTTACAAAGGCTATTCTGATTTTAGGATGGCACTAGCGGTTGATCTCAGCCAAACTGCAAGTCAAAACCAACCTAAAGTGGCGGGAGATATTTGTGATGTCTCTGCTCAAAGTGCAGTTGATAGCTTGCAAGATACCGCTAAATTGATTGACAGAAAATCCTTGGCACGAATTTGCGAGTTAGTCCATAACGCATCATTTATTGGTTGTGTTGGTGTGGGTGCTTCAAGCATTGTTGGTCGTTATTTGGCATATCGTTTAGTACGGATTGGCAAGAAGGCGATCATGTATGAAGATACTCATTTAGCGGCGATGAGTGCAGGTCGTAGCTGCAAAGGGGATTTATGGTTCTCAGTATCAAGTTCGGGTTCGACAAAAGAAGTGATTCACGCGGCTTCACTTGCGCATAAGCGAGGGACGCCCGTCGTTTCATTAACTAACATTAGCCACAGCCCGCTCACAGCAATTTCAACAGAATTGTTAGTAGCAGCGCGACCTGAAGGGCCATTGACTGGCGGAGCTTTCGCTTCCAAGGTTGGTGCCCTGTTGTTAGTCGATGCTTTGGTGAACTCGCTGTTGGATAGCTACCCAGAATACACCGAGTCAGTGATGGAAACTGCGGAAGTCGTACTACCATTGATGAACAGCTAACTATCTAATTGATATAAAAATATTATGGAAGCTCGTTAATATGGCGAGCTTTTATTTGCTCTTTTTATGAAAATTATTTTCATTTAAATATTTATAGAGTAAATCTTTATCAATGCATGGTGCGTTGAAATAACATAATAAAGATGATGACTGAGAACACCAACATCGACTTTAAGATTGTTGGTTTTTAGTTGGTGATCGAGCAGTCAGTCTAATCCATGAAAATATTCGCTTTACGTCCACGGGATGGAAGCAAAGTAGGCATAGAAGATTAGCGAGGAATACGAGAATGTCGTTGCACTTTACGCCAATTGCAGAGTTACCCATTGGGGTTAAAAACGGGGTAGGGGGACTGATTGGTCGCCGCCTTTACGTTGGTTTAGGGAGCGCAGGGAAGCGCCTATTTTTTTATGATCTCAACCAGCCAGAGTTGGATTGGCAAGAAGCGGCACAGTTTCCTGGGGTTGCACGAAATGACGCAGTTTCAATCGCAACTCAAGATCGGCTCTATGTGTTTTCAGGTGCAGGTATTGTGAAAGGCGATGGCCACTTGAGTGTCTTAACTGACGGCTACTATTTTGATGCCCCAAGTAATCAATGGCATCAAGTGGAGACTTCATTGCCCATTGGGCTGCTTGGTGCGTCAGGGTTCGAACTATCTCCAGGAAAGTTGGTCTTTTTGGGTGGGTACTGCAAAGAGACGTTTGATACATTATTTGCTCAGCTATCTGAAATCGATAATGTGAAAGAGCCGGATCGCCAACAGTCAATATTGACGGAGTTTATGTCTCGGCCCCCTAAAGCTTATGGTTGGAATTCTGGGATTTGGCAATTGAATGTTGAAACTGGTCGATGGAGATTATTATCCATCAATCCCTTTGCTGCGAATTGCGGTGCTGGACTCGTTAAACAAGGGAATACGATTACCTTGGTAGAAGGTGAAGTGAAGCCAGGGTTGAGAAGTTTGGAAACCAAGCAGTTTGTCTTCCAAACCGAGTCTCAAGTCGAGAGCTCAGCTCTTCCTGCAATTGTTGACGAATATCCCGATCATGAAGGGTTAGCGGGCGGTTATATTACTCGCAATCAAGGGCAGTTGTTTGCGGCAGGAGGCACCTATTTCATTGGTAGTCAAAATAACGCGAAGAAAGGGCAGTGGTATAGCCATAAAGGATTGACTAAACATTACAATGATAATGTTTGGCGATTCGATGGCAAACGTTGGCACCATGCAGGAAGGCTACCTACTGGGCTAGCTTATGGTGTCGCAATTTCAAATGGACAGAGTATCTATTTACTAGGAGGTGAAGATTCGACAGGAAACGCGCAACAAGCTTGTTATTTAATGGATTGGCAATAATCATCTTCCCCTATAGTTGGTTGGTGCAATCATGATGTGAAAAGGGAAGTGACGACTCACTTCCCTTTCTTTTTAAGCTTTAAATGTATTGAGAACCACTTGGTTTCTACCAAGCCCTTTGGCTTGATACAAGGCTTTATCTGCACGGCCAATGGTAATGTGTTGGCTGTCTTGAGCTGAAGTAATGCCAACACTCACCGTGTACTGAACTGAATACTCTTCATAGTCGACGGTTGCTTGTTCCACCATCTGTCTAAATAACTCGCATTGCTCATAAGCGTCGTTTTCGTCATTAGCTTTAAACAATACACAGAACTCCTCACCGCCATATCGAGCAAGGCTCATGGCTCCTGGTTTAGGGAAACATGTTTTCATCAATTCTGCTGTATGTAAGATCACTTGGTCACCACATTCGTGCCCACACGTGTCGTTGATTCGCTTGAAGTGGTCAATATCAAGTATGGCTAAGTAGACGCCATCTCTTCCTAGTTGAGAGTCGATTTTTTCACGTATAGTGAGTTTGTTGTCGAGATGTGTCATGACATCTTTGCTACGAAGCTTTTTATGCAGCAACAAGTTTGACAAGGCAACTTCTGAATAATCGCGAATCATTCTTAGAATACTGCGATAGGTTGGAAAATTGGCTTTCATATAAATCACAGCAATCAAACTCTCTTTGTCAAACAGAGGAATCGTATAGTGACGAGAATTGACGTGCAGTTTTTTAGCCAATGGATCCGCATAGCGCTTACCGGTGTAGCTCAAAGAACTTGGTGAAAAGCGTGTTGCGAGCGCTTTATCTTTTAAAATGATTTGGCTGTTGCCGTGGTAATCAATTGTCGTGAAATGGCCGTAATCGGCATCGTAGAAGCAGAGTTGAATTCCTTTGTGATGACAGAAACGATCTAAGATGGCACGTAGATTATGTTTAAAGTCCGCCAGTTCATCTTTGCTATTTAATTCCGCAAGAGACTTATTGAGCTGATAGGTGACGTAATTGAAGACCATTGCCAATAGTAATAAGGAAGCAATGACTATCGCCGTCAGAGAGAATTGGTATGTGCTAGCAAGGATATCTGAGCGATCTGTTCCAGAAATAAAGACCCAATTGTATGGGTTGTCATTATCAAATACAGAGACTTTAAATTGCCCCTTGTAGTAGTACTCATGTTTACCAAAACGTAAGCCATTACTGATCTTTTCACTAATACCAGCATGGTAGCTGACAGATGATGAGCCAATACGTTTTGGGTCGGGATGGAACACTAAGCGCCCTGTTGTGCTATCAACAACAAATACATAGCCATGTTCTAATGTTTTTAGGCCACGTAAGCGTTGGGTTGTGTACTTGAGATCGAATTCAATCCAGATTTCGTTTAAGTTTTCTTGGATGTATCGAACGGCAAACACCCATTGGTTTGGCAGTTTTTCGTAGATTGACGATACGCTGAACTGTGGGGCCATGCTATTGAGCGGACTCCAGATGATATCAAGACTCTGTTCAGCTCGAATAGGATTGAGCAACATTGAGCGATACTGACGAGTCTCATGGTTGACGGTGATGATATCGCTATATGCGGGAGAAAAGTCGAGAATTTTTTTTGCGGTATTGTCGAAATCTAGAAGTGAATGCGCATCATCTAAAAGGTATAGCTTACTGGTCGCGGCTTCCACTTGAGAGGAGATAAGGTCTGACGCGGTTTTTAGGTTAGCGAAAGATTGTTGATACGCTATTTTTTCTGATTTCTCGAGTTGCTGAAAAGCGGCGTATATCATGGCTATAGCCAATAGTATGATATACGGTCTCAGCGTTCGTATAAGTATTTTTGGTAACGCCATTATGTGCCAACTGATGTATATAAGGGGATATAGTAATTATGTCCGGTATACTAAACGCAATTGCAAAGCACATCAATGCATATTAATCCAGCGTATGAATTGACTTTGTTTGAGAAATGAGCGACATGTCACCATGTCGCTTTAATTTGATTATATTTTTGCGTGGAAGATAGCAATTGAGGTTGGGGCAACCAACACTTGTTTGTGATCGATAGTCTGGTGCAACTCATGGGAATCGGTATTACAAATCATGGTCCAATTTGTTTTGCTACTTGTCGGAAGCGAAAATCTCGCAGGGGCATTGGTTTGATTGATGCAATAAAAAAGTTCTTCTCCCTGTTCACCTATGCCAAGGTGAAGCGCTACAGAGCTCAAGCGATTCCAATCATCGTGCTCCATATAGCTGCCATCGAGCCTGCGCCAGAAAATTCGGTTTTGATTGCGATTCTCTCCACTGAAAGCACGAATGAATGGAACCATATAGGTCTGTCTTGCGCTGATCATATCCGCTAGCCAAGTTTTGAAATCTTGTTTGCGAGAATCAATATGCCAATCTAGCCAACTTAGTTCGTTGTCTTGGCAGTACGCGTTGTTATTCCCTTTTTGAGTGTGAGACAGAACATCAGCTGTAAGAATATGAGGAATACCAAAGGCGAACAGTAGACTCGCCATAAAGTTACGCTTCTGCTTTTCGCGTTTTTCTACAATGGTCAGATTTTCTGTTTCACCTTCAAACCCATAGTTGTCAGAGCGATTATCGCCATGGCCATCTCGGTTGTGTTCACCGTTGGCTTCATTGTGTTTTTGCTTGTAGGAAACCAGATCCTGCATGCAGAAACCATCATGGTAGGTAATATAATTAATGGTTAGCTTATATGGCCAATTAGCTGCACTGTAGAGATCTCGCGATCCCATAATACGAGTAGCAAACTCCTTAAGGAAACCTTGGTCACCACGCCAGAAGCTGCGAGTAATATCACGTAGACGGTCGTTACACTCGTTCCAACCAAATGGGAAGTTGCCGACTTGGTAGCCATTAGGGCCAATATCCCAAGGTTCAGCAATGAGTTTAACTTCACGTAGTACAGGGTCTTGGGCGACGGCTTTAAAGAAACCGGCTTCCGGGCTGAAGTTATCACCATTGCGGCCTAACGTGGCTGCCAAATCAAATCGGAAACCATCGATCTTATATTCTGTGACCCAGTAACGTAAGGTATCCATCACTAGATTCAAACTAGGTTGGTAGGATAGATCAACCGTATTTCCGCAGCCAGTATAGTTGGCGTAGTGCTCACCGTGTTTAATGTAGTAGCGTTTATCAAGGGCTTTCAAATTGAAAACAGGCCCATCACCACCACCCTCTGCAGTGTGGTTATACACCACATCCAAAATGACTTCGATGCCATTTCGGTGCAGTTCACGAATCGCGGTTTTCAGCTCGTTTACAGCGTCGGATTCAGCATAGCGCGGATCTGGCACCATGAAGAGGTATGGGTTGTATCCCCAGTAATTGACTTTCTCCATCTTCAGCAGATGAGGTTCGTGCATACAGGCTGCGACAGGTAACAGTTGCAGCGTGTTGATATTCTGTTCTTTATAGAAGGCCAACATCGCATCACTCACGAGCCCTAAATAGCGGCCTTGTGTTTCCGGAGCAACATTTGGGTTGAGTTTCGACACACCTTTGACGTGTGTTTCAAACAGAACCATCTCTTCTCTTGGTCTTTTAGGTTGTGTGACCCCCTGCCAATCAAAGTTATCATCCACAACGACACAGCGCGCAAGTTCAAAACTTTTTTCTGAGCTAAATGGCAATGTATAGGTGAGTGGTTTGGCAATGGCTTTGGCATAAGGGTCGGAAATGAGGTGAGACTTACCTTTAGATTCGACTATGTAGGCATAGTGAGTACCAGCACAAATATTGGGAATAAAGGTGAATTTAATTCCAGCGTATTCGCCATCAAGTGAATGAGTGGTGAATTCTCCGTTGTCATCAAATAAGGCTAACTGAATATTTTTTGCATCTGGTGCATAGATAGAAAAATTACATCCATCTTTATTTGGAGTCGCGCCTAAAGGGTATGGCTGAGAGCTCTGCATGGTCACTTCTTTTTAATATTGTGTTCTTTATCGCTTGTCGTTTAGTAAATAGTTTTGTTGAAGTTTGGTCAAGCGCCTTGGATAAAAATTGTATATGTAATTTTATTTCAAAATTATTTCAAATTTCAGTAAAAGAGTGAGCCGTTTCGCGTTTTGATCTGATGATTGTGACTAGTTCGTTGCCTACTCCTCCTAGAATGTGTGATTTAGTGCACTAATATATCATGCGGTTATTTTTCTCCTCCTTTCTCATCCCCCCAAAATTAATTTTATCTGGATGAAGTCGGTTTCCTACTCCCTATGTAATCTGTCAGCAGTTGAAACGAATGAGAGCAAGGCGTAAAGCCAAGTTCTATCTTACCTCTCTTTTTATTGCCTGTTCTGCCTTTCAGGAGCTGTAAAAAGATAGATATAAGAATAAAAACCCTAAATGGAGTTAAAAATGAAAAAAGTAAGTGTAATCGCTGCTGCAGTGGCTTCTGCCCTTTTTGCTGGCTCAGTTGCGGCTGAGACAGATGTTGCTTTGGATGTAACTTCTGGTGATTCTGCAATGGAAGTGGAAGTAGCAAACCCAACGGAAGTTATTTCTGATGGTTGGGAGGTTCATGGTTACATGTCCGCTAACTTCCGTATGAAAGATGGCGAGACAATTGATTCAGAATTTGGCAAGCCAGATTACCACAGCGCAGGTACTTCAGGTCAAAGTACTAACCAAGTAGAGTTTACTATTAAAAAACACACTGAGCACAACAATGGTGTTTGGTCTGATTTCGTAGTTCGTTCAGAATTTGGTAACGGTAACTCATTTGCATATTCTTCTGAAGGTAGCCAAAAAGCGAACGATAAAGCTCAGTTTGAGATCAAAGAAGCTTATGTAGAACTAGGTGGGATTTCTTTCTTAGGTGACGATACGTCTATCTGGAGCGGTCACAGATACTTCAATCGTTCTGCTGGCTTACTTTCTGGTGAGTTTTGGAACCAGTCATCAGGTTTAGGTGCAGGTTTCCAAACTAAGTTAGGCGGCAACACAGCTGGTTTCGCGGTTATTGCGGCGGATACAAATGATGACATCAATGGTGGCGTAAACAGCGATCGTGAAACTAACGTTGCTTACAACGCATACTACCATGGTGTTCAAGGTTTAGGTGGTAGCTTTAACTTCGACGTTAAATACATTACACGTGCGAATAAAACTGACCCTGCAGCTGACAATGGCGTAGGTGCGGCAATTACATACAACCGTGACTACTATGGCTTTGATGGTTGGAGCCAAACAGGCATTGCTTACGGTTATGGTGCAGCGGCAAACCGTGGTGTTAACTTTGGTGCATGGAGTGGAGATAACGGCTTCAGCGATGACTCTAACAGCATTTTCTTGACTTCTTACGGTGTAGCTAACCTATCTGACTCTTGGCAGCTAGGTACAGAAGTAACAGCATTTATTACGAATGAAATGTTTGGTCAAGACGACTTAACTCGTATTCTTGTTGCAGCTCGTCCTTCATACAAGATCAATGACAATCTACGTTTTGAACTAACAGGTAGCGTATCTAAAGAAACAATCGCAGATGGTGCAGCTTGGGGTCGTCAAGACGACAACATGTACTACATGCTTGAAGCAGCACTACCAGTAACTGTTAATGCAGATTACTTTGGTCGCCCTCAAATCAAACCTTACGTGACTTACTACAACACAGAAGAAGAAAGTGCTGGTGGTATTGGTCTAGGTGGTACTGACGGTAAAGAAGTTATTGTTGGCATCCACACAGAAATCTGGTTCTAAGCTAGGTAAACTTTAAGGCAGCCAAGTGGCTGCCTTTTGTCGTTTTATATAACAACCTTTAGTGAGAGATAATGATGAAAAATAAACACTCCTTATTAGCCGTTGTGCTAGGTGCTTTGCTAGCGGGTTGTGCGTCGAATACCCCAATTGAACAACAAGTTTCAGCTCCGACTAACGCGGAAGTATGTTGCAACGAATTCTCCCAATTTCCATTCGCTCAACTTGGGGACAAAGAAGAGCTTTCGTTTGATATTGACAAGTCTTCGCCTGTAGGTCAGTTTGCAGAAGGTAATAGTTATTTCGAAGCGTTTCGTTTTAGCGAACGGTCGGGCCAAGTTCAGGTCACTTTGTCGAGTTTGATGATCGACGATTCGGTGTTCTCACCACAAGTACAATTACTTGACAGCAACTTTGATGTAGTAGAGACGATAACTCTAGATGGCTTCCAAACTTTGACGTCGAACGCATTTACCCGTACACGTTACGTCACTAAGTTTAAAACAAATGCTGAGCGAACCCCTTATTTCGTCATCTATACACCAGCCGATATGTTAGGCAAAACCGTTAAAGTTGATCACCCAGCTAAAGTCAGAGCGAAAGAGTTTGGTGAAGTGATGCCAATGGTTACTGACCCTGTTTATACATACCAACTCGGTGGTCGTATTGAGCTGGAAGTAGAAACTTTAAAATTACGTCCCTTCCGCGCTACTGCAGCTACACCAGTCGTTGTCCCAGCCGAAAAAGTTGTGACTGCGAAACCCGCTCTTCAAGTTCAGCCAGATACACAAAGTTACTACTTTACCGCGATTGAAACCGCAGTTGCTTCTGGCGATATTCCCAAAGCACTTAGTCTGCTAGATGAAGCGAAGGCGCTGAATATTAAGGGTGCTCAAGAAGTATTTGTTAAAGCGGTTAATGCTAAATAAAGTATCAAGAATTTATTAGCTTAAGATAGAAAAAGAGCGCCTGATTTTGGCGCTCTTTTGCTTTGCTCTCGATGGTTTTAGATATTGTCCTTGTCTATATCTAGTTTTTCTTTTTCACGTTTCTTAAGTAGGAAGTCATAGGTGTTCAGCGCTGCAAAGGCTTTGTGCAAATTAGGTGTCGCAAAGTCTAATTGACGGAGTTCTGGGTATTCTTTGACGGGACGATGAGTTGAGTTCAAGACTGAGCGACTCACTGTATAGTCTGTATTCCAATCGTCCAAAGTTAAGGAGATCGGTTTACTTAGGTCAAATTCAATATCTAACGCTTGTGTGCGCGCGAAGTAAGTGAACAGAACAGTTATCTCTGGTGCTGGATGCTGGGGGGTTATCTCATAGTGGAGTGAGTCTCCGATACGGCTGATTGACACGATAAGCGTATTGTTTTCACCAAAAGGTAGCTGAGCGATGGTTGTATGCCATGAAGAAGGCAAACGTGGCTTAAGCAAGATTTGTCCTAGACTCAGCTTTGGTTTGAATCCTAAGTAGTCCTGCTGAGCGTTTCTTGCGAACTCTGAAACTGACCAAGCTTGAGCATAAGTGCCTGTTTCAACTAAACAGTCCATATCGCTT
>Ga0209272_10002412_pt1 | contig 10516 bp, 6 predicted proteins | sample tdDd002_FD_187125 | JGI IMG/M metagenome (GOLD analysis project Ga0209272, IMG submission 187125) | Marine sediment microbial communities from the Atlantic coast under amendment with organic carbon and nitrate - tdDd00.2 (SPAdes)... | ecosystem: Environmental > Aquatic > Marine > Coastal >... | reverse complement strand
TTTCACTATCCATTGACCAGTCACTTCAACTTCAGTATCAGGAAGAATATTCTGAGATACAGTAGTTATAGCAGTGACCTCAACATTAAATTTTTTACGCGCTGGAATCGCTTCAGTACTTATCATAACCGGACTATAAGTTACTTGAGCAGGCTCATTCACGGTAATAGTTACTGTACCAGGTTCACTGTACAATACTCCATCGAACACTCTGTATTGGAAAGTTTCTGTACCTCCGACAGTTGTACCCGGTGTATAGTCAAGTGTTTTTGGTCCCGTCCATTCAACAATTGCATTATCTTCTAAAGTACCATAAATCGAATAAATTAAATCAGCATCATCATTGTCAACATCCGAACCATTCAAAGTAATATCTACTGCTGTGCCAACAGTCGTCACACCACTAGCAGGTCCAGCTTCTGGCGCATCGTTCACTGCCAAGACATTGATTGTTACTGTCGATGAATCGCTTGCGCCCTTACTATCTGTGACCGTGTAAGTGAAATAGTCTAGATCGTTGTAATCAACATTTGACGTATAGGTCAATACAGGTGCATCCCACGTATACGAACCATGTTCTGGATAAGCTGTTATAGCATATGTCAACGTATCACCAACATCTAAATCAGAACCAGTAACTGTGATGTCTGTCTCTTCTTCTTCATTGACATCAACAGATGTAAGCGTAGCTTCCGGCGGATTATTAAAAAACTCTACAGTTACTGTTACTGTACCAGGTTCACTGTACAATAATCCATCGAACACTCTGTATTGGAAAGTTTCTGTACCTTCAACAGTTGTGCCCGGTGTATAGTCAAGTGTTTTTGGTCCCGTCCATTCAACAATTACATTATCCTCTAAAGTACCATAAATCGAATAAATTAAATCAGCATCATCATTGTCAACATCTGAACCAATCAAAGTAATATTCACCGGTATGCCAATAGTCGTCGCACCACTAACTGGTCCCGCTTCTGGCGCATCGTTCACTGCCAAGACATTGATTGTTACTGTCGATGAATCGCTTGCACCCTTACTATCTGTGACCTTGTAAGTGAAATAGTCTAGACCGTTGTAATCAACATCTGATGTATACGTCAATACTGGTGCATCCCACGTATACGCCCCATGTTCTGGATAAGCTGTTATAGCATATGTCAACGTATCACCAACATCTAAATCAGAACCAGTCACTGTGATGTCCGTCTCTTCTTCCTCATTGACATCCACAGATGTAAGCGTAGCTTGCGGTTGATTGTTTGGATCTGGTTGACTATCCAATGCAAGCAAGGCCGCATGAGCATCAATCAATCCATGTCCATAATATTGATCCCATCCTGACGCGCCCAAATCATGAGCTGTTGATTGCAATACATCTTTGACTTCAAGTGGTGTCATCCCTGGATCGTAGGACAACATCAATGCCGCTGTACCTGCTACGTGAGGAGAAGCCATTGATGTCCCTTGGAAGAAGAAATAACCATATCTTACAGGACGTCCACCAAATGTACTCTGAAGTACACCATCGCCATAGCCATCATCATTTTGATCAACACTTGTATCACCGCCAGGTGCTACAAGGTCTAATTCAGGACCATAGTTTGAATAACCTGATCGCTTCATGTCTATACGTGTCGCGCCGACTGCGATAACACTGTCATATTTTGCTGGATAAATAATTCCACCGTTATCATTCCCTGCTGCTGCTACAACAACGACACCTGCACCAACAGCATCATCTACTGCATCTTTTAACAATGGGTAGTCTGCAGAGCCACCCAAACTCAAATTGATTACGTGCGCTCCTCTAATCACTGCCTCATCGATACCGTCAATAATGTCAGTATATGAGCCAGATCCTTTTCTATTCAGCACCTTAATTGGCATCAAAGATGCTTTGTAAGCCACGCCTGCAACTCCTACGCCATTCATGGTGCTTTGTGCGATGGTCCCTGCCACATGGGTACCGTGACCATTGTCATCCGTCGGATCATTGTCGTCATTGACAAAATCATAACCTGATACAAACGACGTACTGCCAAAATCTGGAGCACCAGCATCAATACCAGTATCAATTACCGCTACAATTATGCCATCACCTTTGGAGATGGTCCATGCTTCTTCAGCATTCATTCCACCATTTTTCTTATTACCTATATAACGTCCCTGTAAATGCCACTGGTAACTGAAATAAGGATCAGGTACTTCTTCGGAAGTTGCATAGGCATAGTAGTTGACATCGGCAAACTGAACATTCGGGTTCTTTCTAAGCGCTTTGACCCGAGCTTCTTCATTGCCTTTACCGACTTTCATAATGTTATAGCGCACAGTATCGCCAACGTATTTCACGACGACTTCACCAGGAACAAACGCTTGCCCGTTAGATCTGCCAAGTTGTTTGTTTTCGTATATTTCATAGTCTTCTGCAGCATGTAACGGGAAGCTTGCACTAGCTACAATCAAACAAATTACTAATAAGATTCTTAAAACTTTCATTTTTGCACCTCCTTTCTTCTACTTATAATATATACCCAATAAAGGGCCTTTTAATCGATGTCCATCGATGTAACATTCCTAAAAAAGAGTCTCCATCAGGAGACTCTCATAATATCAATAATTTTTTTCTACAATTCATAATGGTGACAACAGATGAACTACTCCTTGCTGGAAATATCTGTATCCCCATTTAAAAAATCAAAATGCTCATTGATTTTCTTTTCATACCCGTTCATCGTCGGCTGATAATAGGAACTCCCAACGAGATTATCTGGTAAATACTGCTGTTCGACATAATTATTAGGATAGGCGTGGGCATATTTGTATTCACGACTAGCATTATCTGTATTGGTGAATTTTCCTTTTAATTTATTGGCCGTACCATCTTGAAGATACGACGGTATCGCGCCCACAAGGCCATCGTTCACATCCTGTATCGCCTTATTGATCCCTACATAGGCCGCATTGGACTTCGGCGCTGAGGCAACATAAGTCACTGCTTGGGCAAGAATGATTCTCGCCTCTGGAAATCCGACGAACTGTGCCGCTTGGGCAGCATTCATCGCAACAACCAACGCATTAGGATCGGCGTTCCCTACATCCTCCGAGGCTGCGATTACAATACGTCTGGCTATAAACTTTACATCTTCACCACCGACAATCATTCGCGCCAAGTAATGTAGAGCCGCATCAGGGTCGGATCCCCTCATGCTCTTGATAAAAGCAGATGCCGTATCGTAGTGATTATCCGCCGACTTGTCGTACTTCACACCGCTAGAATAAAGACATTCTGTTAAAATCTCCTTGGTCAGTTGAGTTTTTCCATCGACTTTGTCTGTCGATAATACTGCTAGTTCAATGGTATTTAGCGCTTTTCTAGCATCACCACCACTTCGGGAAGCAAGGTACTCAAACGCTCCCTCTTCTATTACAAGATCAAACATGCCAAGACCTTTTTCTACATTCTTAACAGCAGATATCATAATCCGTACAATATCTTCCTGAGTCAATGACTTTAACTCAAAAATGGTGCTTCTAGAAAGCAAGGCATTATTCACCTCATAATACGGATTTTCCGTCGTAGCACCAATTAACGTCACTGTCCCATTCTCAACATAAGGCAAGAGTGCGTCCTGTTGGGATTTGTTAAAACGGTGTATCTCGTCTACAAATAAAATCGTGTGTTTTTGACTCAGTGTCAATGCATTTTCAGCATCTTCAATAACTTGTCTAATATCTTTTACACCAGCAGTAACAGCATTCAGCTTTTTGAATATAGAGTTGGTTGAATTTGCAATAATTTTTGCAAGGCTGGTCTTTCCAGTTCCTGGCGGTCCATGTAAAATCATCGACGTCACGCGGTCTGATAAAATAAGTCTGCTCAAAAGCTTGCCTTTTCCAACAAGGTGTCCTTGTCCTACAAAGGAATCAAGGGATTCGGGTTTCAATCGCTCAGCCAGTGGTGCATTTTGTTCCAAGTTTTTTGTTTTTACAATATCTAATAAGTTCATTTATAATAACTCCTTAACGGTTAACAGAATTCGTTCTTTTATGCATCTCTTATTTTATCACGTTCTATACGAATGTACATTCGTATTCAATAATTTTATATAATATACATAGAATAAGTGCTGACCACCATCGAGAATGGTCAGCCTCTTAAGCACGTCCAGTAGGGCGCGCCGGCAATAAGTAGCACCGACCATCGAGGTCGGATGCTCTCTTAACGCAAAATGGAATTTTCCGCAACAAAAAAATAGTAGACCATTAAGTCTACTATTTTGAACTATTCATCCTATTAAAGTTTTGGTAACCAAAGAGCCAGTGTTGCCTTAGGTGTCCACCTTGGATCATAACTCGTATGCCCTTGTCGACATATGTATACTCTGCCATCAAAAGTTATATAATCGCCCATTTCAAATTTTTTATTGACATCCCACTGTTCAATAATGATAGGTGACTTAAACTGATCCGAAACAATTATGTTACTTATCTTTAAATCAGTAATTGGCGTTTTTCTGTTTCCGCTTATTTTAATACTGATCTTTTGACTTGGCTGAATCGCATTTTTATGCGTCCAACGTTGATTGCTTTTCCATTGCTTCCAAGAAACCGGTGATACTGTATAACGATAATCACCATTGGCAAGATGTTTTACAGAACACTTGACATTTTCAAACTCCAAAATAGGTGATGACGCATCAAATTCCACCACCCAATTTCTCAACTGTTCAGTCGAACGATTGGTTACCTCAATCGTGCCAGACTGCCACCAAACACTTCCTGAATAATTGTAATCAACATCGTGCTCATAAGCAGTAATTTTCATCGGATCTCCCGTACTGGCAAAAGCAACCGTCGATACACCCAATGCTAATATCATAAGCACACACAACATCATACCCGTTCTAAACATTTTACTCATAAAACAACCTCCATATAATATTATATTTCGGCCGGTTGCACTACTCGCTCCTAATAACTAAAGTGCCCAAATAAAGTTATTACTCATCGCATCCACCTTCATTATAGGAGACATAAATAAACACATCAAACATTATATTCACAAAAAAAACTCCATTAATAAATGGAGTTTTTAACCTTACTTAAAACACTAGGGAACGATTGTTTATTATTGAAAATGTTTAATAATTCTTAAAAAAGTATTAAGTTAACTCAACTGAGTTTTAATCGTTCGCTTCTATACCAATTTTTTATTCATTACAATGACGCGGCTTTCCAATTTGCCGATTAACATCGGATCACTGGTGAACTTTTCTTCATAGCCTTGATGAAACCAGAAGTTGTACCCATCCTTATTTTGTTCTTGAACACCAACACGTAAGAATTTACCACGGTTTTCAACAACAATAGCGCCTAATACCTCGTCAACCTTGCTACCAAGACCCATACGACGGTACTCAGGGTGAATGACAAGTAAACCGATAATCCATTCTTTGTCTCTTGGATAATCTTCTACGATGTCAATCGCCGCCACTAACTTCTCACCATCAAAAACGCCAATCAAATGTTTCTCATCATAGTCTTTGTTAGGTGGAATATCTTTGAAGTAATGATCTGTATCGGCTGGCGTCTCGCCACCAATCAGCTCAAAATATTCACTACATGCTTGAAATAACTCTAATACCTGTGCTGAAAAACTTTCGTCAATTTCTTTAAAAAGAAATTCTTTTTCCCCTAACGGGATTAATTGTCCTATTGCCATTTTTATTGATAACGCCTAACATCTGCGTTATATCCTCCTTAATCATTGATAGTACTATTCTACCACAATTGACTTTCTAGTCTATTCAATTTTTCACCTAATCCAACCAGAATCCTCTTTCATGATCTTATATAATTCTTTTAGATCTGTTCTTTTCGTATTGTCATATATTGTCCTGTAATAATCATAAAAATCAATGTCCTCATCTAAAGCTTCAGATTTGCTATACTCGTCAAAGTTAAGGACTGTATACCCACTTGCCAAACCATAAGATCGACTATATGAATCAAGCATGTTCAGTAGATAAAAATCCCTTAATTCACTGTCCTCTGCATGTAGTAACCACTCGTACGCTTCCAGTGTTTTTCCCTCGTTGATAAGGGTGAAATACGGCTTGAATACCTCTTTACCATCAAGGCTTTCAAAAAATAATTTTAAGCGTTCAGGCAAATATGTGTACTGATCACCAATAATAAAATAGGAATAATACCGATCGCCATCTACTAGCATATCACCTTTTTCAACTAGCAAATTAATACCTTCGCCATAACGCCCTTGGTTAAAATAGTTGTACGCCAGTTTAAAATATTCATAAGCTGATGGATCATAGGTCAAATTATTGAGCAACACCTTCTCTTCACCCTTGAAATCGCCCTGCATTCTATGAAGATTTGCAAGATCAGCACGTCGCCTATAAGTACTTCCATACAGGGCGATAGATTGCTCTACAAATGGTATTGCCTTACTTGGCTGACTGTCCGTCAACGTTTGATAATGCTCCCCTTCAACAACAGTTGTTCCACGCATATATAGAGCGGTTAAGACGCGCAAATTATGCACTGATGGATTTGCTCCATACCACTCTTTCGCCCTGTCAAATTCTCTCTTTGCAAGTAATTCGTCCCCTTGGTTATATCCCTCTTCACCATCAACCCACGCAAGTGATAACAGTGCATCTGAACTTAAACCATTCCAAATGAAAGCATCTCTCTCATCATCAGTTGGATTCACTTTAAAATAGTAATCCCCACTAAGATAGAGGGGTTCTATAAATCGTTCAATGGCGAGTTCATCTTTAGATGAGCTATAATTAAACGGTAGATCCGTGTAGTTTCTTAAAGTATCAATTGCTATTCTCCCGCTTAACTCATCAAAAGGAATCTTCTTATCAATGCTGCCATAGTATTGTTGATTCACTTCTGCAGGCCTTGCAACAATATAATACTCACGATCCTTTGAGGCCAACTTATCTTCTATTTCATATTCCAAGTAGCCATCTGAAATCTTCAATGTTTTAAACTTTACACCATCATAAAAATTATAGTCATGAGTCAAGAACTGGCTTCCCGTCCAATCTATATCTCTATATGCCTTGATTTGCTTGTCATGGAACCGCTGCCACGGCACAATCAGGTTCATACTCTTAAGAGTCGAATAGGTATTGAATATTTCGTAATAGCCGTTCTCATCTGTTATGCATAGTCCATCGTCAAACCCCTCACTTGTAGACATCCCCTTGCTATAACTCGGGTATATAAAGGCGCCTGCTACAGGTTCTCCATTCAGTGTAACGTGTCCTGAAATTTTATTGTTGAGTGTCGTTGTTACATGGTTCTCCTTATATCGATCATCTGACAGTCTTAGGATTGTAAATAAATCCTCAAAATAGCTTAAATATTTCTTTCCCTGAATATCAGAGTAGTGAACATCTATAGCTTCTATGTCATGGTTACCCTTACAAAACTTATCTACAAAATTATTTATACCAATGACAATAGGTTCATATTCCTCTAGCGTAATCCCCTTGAGGTTTTCCTCTAACGATTCCAGATCGTATTCCGTTAAATTTGCAGCAGCTTTAATGATACACAATTGGTTCCGTTGCTTCTCATTAAATGCCTCCAAATCGATTGACTCAATAAGATGTTTCATCTCATCAACATTACCACTAAACCACTGTGTCAATATAACGTTAAGCACATAATCAGGTTCATTAAGAAATAGATTTTTATCCGTGTTATATGTATAAAACTGTTCTAATATGTTCAGACCATCATGGCTCTTCATTCTGGATGATCCGGTCATCATTCCCTCTCCAATCCATACCAGTTGATATAGATTATACTCATTCTCAGTGAGCATTATTTCTAATCGTTCCATTTCACCTGTCAATGTCGATGATATCATTTTCGAGGTGTCTATCTTGTAGGGTTCGGGTATTACACTGTTGTATATTTTTATGCTATTCCAGTAGACTTCCTGCGAAAACACAACCATACCGACCAGTAGGATGGTGAGTAATAGTAAATGTTTCACCTTGATTCTAATATGTTTCATAATGCCTCCTGTTTATTAGTTGCGAAGAAGTGTTAAATGGTCACAACTGTTCCGAAAAAAATACTGGCTTATGGGCCAGTATCATTTTAACACTATATAATGTATCAGAATAGACTTATCTCAACTTCATCAAGAAATTCTCAACAACTTCCTTTTTCGGAATATCTGTTCCTTCAACTGTAATGGCCGCTACAGAACTGGCCACTCCTAATTTAAAGCCTTCCTCATTCAAAAGCCCTGACTCTAATCCAACGGCAATCCCTGCCACCATCGAGTCACCAGCACCAACAGTGCTTTTGACGATAACTTTTGGCACCGCTTGTTTGATCACTTTATCTTTTGTAATCCAAAGTGCCCCCTTCTCACCTAACGACACGATAATGTGTTTCATGTCATCCGTTAAAAGAGACCGGCTTTCTTCAATAATTGCATCCTCGTCTGTTAACGTCTTTCCAACCAATTCCTCAAGTTCGTGAACGTTAGGTTTGATCAGAAATGGCTCAGCTTTTATCCCTTCTCTTAGCGCTTCTCCAGAAGCATCTAGAATAACCTTACAATCATATTTCTTCGCCAACAAGCAGAGGTCCTTATAGATGGCATTGGAAATTCCTTTAGGAATGCTGCCGCTTAACACGACGATGGTTGCATTCGACAAATAGGTTTCATAAGTTTTCAGGAATCTACTTAATGCATCATCTCCTACTGCTTGCCCTTGTACATTTAAGTCAGTCGTTAAACCTGTAGCGTTTTCAACTATTTTAGTATTCTTACGCGTAGGCACTTCTGTAATCGTCAGCGCTTCAGGAATCCCATAAGCCTCTAGTGCATTCCGAATATAACGACCATTTTCACCGCCTCGAAATCCTAGAGCCAGTGTCTTTTCACCAAGTCGATGAACCATTTTAGAAACATTTATCCCTTTTCCACCTGGATCTAATCTTGATTTAGACACCTTATTGACACCATAAGGTTTTAATTTTTCAATATAAATAGTTTCATCCACTGCTGGGTTAAGTGTTACTGTAATGATCATAAAGACTCCTTAATCAACTTTAATTTTAATGACATTTTTCTTTTCCGCTAATCCTTCGACAATCTTGTGTTGCTTTCGATAAAAGCCAGTATAAATTTTGAAGACATAGGTTATTTCATTATCTGTCAGTGTACGTATTTGTATATCTCTAACTTGTACCCGTTTAGACTTGAAATAAGCTGTCAACTCACTAACAAAATCCTCTTTTTCTCGATTGGTAGTGATCGTTATTTTCATCGCATATTTACGGTTAAGTGCTCTATGCTCAAATTGTCTAAGGGCAATAACCACAAAGCCTACACCACCAGTTGCGATAACAGCCATTTGATAGTAACCCAGCCCTACAGCTAGACCTATACAAGCAACGACCCAAATGGTTGTCGCCGTCGTAAGACCTTTGACAGAGCCTTTATCCATAAATATTGTACCAGCCCCTAAAAAACCGACACCGGTTACCACTTGAGCAACCACACGGCCTAAGTCAGTTTTAATTGCGTTGGCAAGTACAGGATTCTCTACAATCAGTTTAATCGTATCCTCTACCATATGTAATTGAATCAGCGAAACGACACATGCACCAACACAAACAAGGGTATGGGTCACAAAACCTGCTGGTCGATTATTCATTTCCCGTTCAAAACCAATAAAGCCTCCAAGTATAATTGCCAAAAATATTCTTAAAACGATATCCATCGTCGACATATAATCACCTCTCCCCATTATTATACAACAAAAGGGTGCTTACACACCCCTTTGCCAATAACTTTTGTCATTATTCATATATTCTTGTTTATAAAATATGGATTGAGCGATGGTCAAAATCAATAGCCATCTCATCTCCAACATTGAATATCTTTCTGCCAAATGGATTTGGTTCTGATATTTCTAGAATTTGTCCATTCCATTCTACTTCGTACTCGTGGAACTCACCCATAAATACTGATTTCTTAACGATCGCTTTATGAGCACCCTTACCGACAGCAATACTTTCAGGTCTAATAATCATATCTACTTCAACGCTATCAGCTAATTTCTTATCTGAGTCTACTAAATGTTCTATACCATCAATTGCTACTGTGTAGCCATTTTCAGCTTTACTAAGTACATTCCCTTTAACCTTATTAGCTTTACCGATAAAACTTGCAACAAAAGCGTTAGCAGGCTTTTGATAAATGTCTCTTGGACTGCCTACTTGTTGAATCACACCATCTTTCATAATAACAACCTTGTCTGAAAGGCCCATTGCCTCCGATTGATCATGTGTTACGTAAAGAGACGTAATACCAACTTCTTGCTGAAGTTTTCTGATTTCGTCACGCATGTGGATACGTAACTTGGCATCTAAATTTGATAAAGGTTCATCAAACAATAACACACCAGGTTCCATAACTAGCGCTCTCGCCAGTGACACACGCTGCTGCTGT
>Ga0209272_10002409_pt1 | contig 10530 bp, 8 predicted proteins | sample tdDd002_FD_187125 | JGI IMG/M metagenome (GOLD analysis project Ga0209272, IMG submission 187125) | Marine sediment microbial communities from the Atlantic coast under amendment with organic carbon and nitrate - tdDd00.2 (SPAdes)... | ecosystem: Environmental > Aquatic > Marine > Coastal >... | reverse complement strand
CTCGACCTTGCCGATACGCACGGCGCCAACCTCAGCCGTCGATTTCAGATGCGTGCCACCGCACGGTTGCAGGTCGACATCTTCAATTTCAAGTAAACGAATGCTGCCTTTCCCTCTTGGCGGCTGTACCGACATTGTTCGAACCAGCTCAGGTTGTGCATCGAGTTCTTCTTCGCTGATCCAGCGGCAGCTCACGGCGTGATTCGCATCGACGAGCGCTGTCAGCGCCGCACCTACGGCTTCCTTGTCTACCGTCTCTTCCATGTCGAAGTCGAGACGGCTCTTCTCGGCGGAAATATTGCCGCCCGTGACGCCGAACTGAAGAACGGATCCGAGAAGGTGCATGGCCGTGTGCATGCGCATGTGGCGATAGCGCCGATCCCAGTTGAGTTCGATGTGTACCGTGTCACCAACGTTCGGCTGTCCCGCGCCTTCTTCCAGGTGATGCGAGATGGATCCTTCATCTCCGTAGCGAGTATCAACAACAGCCGCAGAACCGCTGTCCCATGACAGTCTTCCGGTATCACCTGGTTGGCCGCCGCCCAGTGGATAGAAGACCGTGCGATCGAGGATCAGAGAATTGCCGTCAACCGCAACGACGGTCGCATCACAATTACTGAGGTAGGAGTCGTTGCGGAATAGCTCGTCGGTCATAAGGAAGAGTATATCGCCCGCTGGGGCGGGCTCCTACAGGATTAGGCGTAGGACGGTGTTGCGTAGGAGACCGGCGCTTTACGCGAATCCTTGAATGTGACCTCGTCCCAGGCCGACTCTTCTTCAAGCAATGCACGCAGTAGCTTGTTGTTGAGATCGTGACCCGATTTGAAGGCACGGAATTCGCCAATTACCTGGTGACCCAGAAGGTAGATATCACCGATCGCGTCCAGGATTTTGTGAATGACGAACTCATTTGTATAGCGCAGGCCGTCTTCGTTGAGAATTCGGTAATCGTCGAGAACGATCGCATTGTCCATGCTGCCGCCGAGTGTCAGGTTGCGCTCGCGAAGTGCTTCAACATCACGCAGGAAACAGAAGGTGCGTGCGCGACTGACTTCTTTGAGGAACGACGTCGATGAAAAATCGATGCTCGCATCCTGCTTTAGCTTGTTGAACACGGGGTGATTGAAATACACCTCGAAATTCACTTTAAAACCGTTGAAGGGCACGAACTCGGCCCACTTGTCATCATCTTCGACGCGGATTGCGCGCTTGATGCGGATGAATTTTTTCTCGGCCTGCTGCTCTTCGATGCCTGCCGACTGCAACAGGAAAATAAACGGGCCCGCGCTACCGTCCATGATGGGTACTTCCGGCGCTGACAGGTCCACATGGAGGTTGTCTATGCCGAGGCCGGCCAGCGCAGACATCAGGTGCTCCACAGTCGCAACCTTGACGCCATCCTGCACCAGCGTTGTGCCAAGCATTGTTTCGCCGACCAGGCGGGGATCCGCTTTGATATCAACCGGTTGGTCGAGATCAACGCGTCTGAAGGTAATTCCTGAGTTCTCTGCTGCCGGCCGAAGGGTCATGTAGACCTTTTCACCGGTGTGTAGTCCGACGCCGGTTGCCCGGATGGCGGTCTTCAGGGTTCGTTGTCTGAGCATGGACGGGATTTCACTTCCGCAGAGTTCGGCGCAAGATTAGCACATCACCGAAAAACTTCAAGAATTCAATCTCTTAGAGAGACTGAGTCAGGTGATATCGGAGGTGTTGGTGTCGGCGGGAAAGGAATGGCCGGCCCGGGATATTCCCGGGCCGGCAAGCGGAGGTCTTACTCTGACGGTTTCCCTGTCGTCAGTCGGCCTGGCGTCGCAGGAAGGCCGGAATGTCCAGTAACTCTTCCTGCAGCCCGGCATCTTCAAGGCCGTCGCCAACTGCGCGCTTGCGTTGCACGGTTGGTTTGTCGAGACCATGATAATTGGGCTCGGCCGCCGCCGCAGCCGCTGCCGCCGGACGACGCACAATGCGCATTGGTGAATCGGCATTCGTTGCAGCATGTCCGAGTCCCGTGGCGACAACCGTCACGCGAATTTGATCCGTCATATCCGGATCGATAACGGTGCCGACAACAACAGTCGCATCATCCGATGCAAATTCCTTGATCGTATTGCCGACTTCCTGGAACTCGCCAATCGACAGGTCCATACCAGCCGTTACATTGGCGAGAATGCCATTGGCACCGGCAAGATTGATGTCCTCCAGCAATGGGCTCGAAATCGCAGCCTCAGCCGCTTCGCGAGCACGACCTTCGCCGGACGACGTTCCGGATCCCATCATCGCCATGCCCATCTCGGCCATTACTGTCCGCACGTCGGCAAAGTCGACGTTGATCAGGCCAGGTCGAGTGATCAGTTCGGCGATGCCCTGTACGGCACCCTGCAATACCTCGTTAGCCGATCGAAAAGCATCGAGCAGCGTGGTTTCGCCACCGAGAACACTGAGCAATTTCTCATTCGGGATCGTGATCAGCGAGTCGACGTGTTTGCCGAGTTCGGCAATGCCCTGCTCCGCGATCGACATGCGCTTGCCACCTTCCATCTGGAATGGTTTCGTGACGACGGCGACTGTCAGGATGCCAAGTTCCTTGGCAACTTGTGCGACAACAGGCGTTGCGCCGGTTCCGGTACCACCACCCATACCTGCCGTGATGAACAGCATGTCGGCGCCTTCGATAACCTCGTGAATCCGATCGCGATCTTCCATCGCAGCCTGGCGACCAATGTCGGGATCGGCGCCTGCACCGAGTCCTTTCGTGATATTGCAGCCAATTTGCAACGCCGTGCGGACACGAGCGCTCTTCAACGCTTGTGAGTCCGTGTTGGCACAAATGAAGTCGACGCCTTCGATGCCAGCGTCGACCATGTGCGCCACGGCGTTGCCGCCGCCGCCACCGACACCGATGACCTTGATGACCGCGCTTTGACTATGCGCATCCATTAATTCAAACATTGTTACTTCCTCCGCTATTAGACCTTCTAATGGGCAACACTCCGTTGCCCGTTTTCACTTCACTGCATTAAATCTGCAGAACTCTTAAAACTGCCCGCCAAACCACGCCTTCATGCGGCCCCATACGTCGCCGAGGTTGTGGTTGATCGGTGTGCTTCGTGTATTGCGGCGCGTCAGGTTTTCGTAGCCGTACAACAGCAGGCCAACGCCGGTTGCATGTATGGGATTTCGAATGACGTCCATCAAGCCGTCGACATACTGCGGCGAACCAAGACGCACGGGCATATGGAACACTTCTTCGGCCAGCTCGACCGCACCTTCCATCTTTGCGCTACCGCCCGTGATGACGATGCCGGCAGCAATCAACTCTTCGAAGCCTGATCGCCTGAGTTCGTCGCGAATCAGGCCAAACAGTTCTTCATAGCGTGGCTCGACGATCTCAGCGAGCGTCTGGCGCGCCAGCCGCCGCGGCGGACGTTCACCCACACTCGGTACTTCGATGGTCTCGTCGGGGTTCGCAAGCTGCGACAACGCGCAGGCGTACTTGATCTTGATTTCCTCGGCGTACTGCGTCGGCGTACGCATCGAGACAGCAATGTCATTGGTTACCTGGTCACCCGCGATCGGGATGACTGCTGTGTGCTGTATCGCACCACCCATGAATACCGCCAGGTCCGTCGTTCCACCGCCGATATCGACGATGCAGGAACCCAGCTCCTTTTCGTCGTCCGTCAGCACAGAGTAACTTGAGGCGAGTTGTTCCAATACGATGTCGTCCACTTCAAGCCCGCACCGTTGCACGCACTTAACGATGTTCTGTGCGGCGCTTTCCGCCCCGGTCACCATGTGGACTTTCGCTTCCAGGCGCACACCCGACATGCCAACCGGCTCGCGAATGCCTTCCTGGCTGTCGATCAGAAACTCCTGCGGCAAGATGTGCAGAATCTTCTGGTCCGCAGGAATTGCGACTGCACGAGCCGCATCGATCACGCGATCGACATCACTCGGGCTCACTTCTTTGTCACGAATTGCAACGATGCCGTGCGAATTCAGGCTGCGCACGTGACTGCCGGCGATGCCGGTGTAGACCGAGTGGATGTCACAGCCGGCCATAAGCTCGGCCTCTTCGACCGCGCGCTGAATGGAGTGCACCGTTGACTCGATGTTAACGACGACACCCTTCTTCAGGCCACGCGACGGATGCGAACCGATGCCGACCACTTCGATCCTGCCGTCATCGTTGATCTCCCCGACAATCGCAACGACTTTCGACGTACCAATGTCGAGTCCAACGATCAGGTTCTTGTCTCCCCGCTTGGACATTCAGCGATCACCCCGTAGCGCCAGCATTCCATCCATTTCCTCTGCCGGGTCATCAATCGGCGTTCTTGATCCGTTATTCCAGCCAATCGTGAAGCCGTTGCTGTAGCGCATGTCGACGTAGTCGATTTCCGTTGCGTGGCCAGTAATGATGTCCGCGACGATCTCGAGAAAAAGGTCTGTGCGGGCGTTGACCTCGCGACGGCCAATCCTCACCTCCACACCGTTGTGCAAGGTCATGTCCCAGGCTCCCCGTGCATCAAGGTGTACGCGACGCAGGTCCAGGCCAACCGGAATGAGTCGTTCGCGAACATCCAGATATCGCTTGGCAACTTCCGCGGAGCGGTCTTCCGGGCCGCTCAGACGCGGCAACTCCGCCGGTACATGACGCGCGTCGGAAACAAACAGTTCACCGCGCACATTCAGTAATCCACGTTCACCCCAGGTCGCTGCTGGTACCTGCTCGGTGACCGTAATGCGCAGGCGACTTGGCCACCGCCTCGCAACTGTTGCCTGGTCTATCCAGGGCATTTCGACAATGCTCTGTTGAATTCCGGCGAGATCGGCACTGACGAAACCGTCTTCGAGTTCATCGCTGATGGCCTCCTCTATTTGCAGTGCAGTGACCCGCTGGAACGGCCCGCTGATCTCAATCGAACGGATCGGCCGGTCAAGCATGGTGGCACTCAGAAGATAAGTCGCCACGACAGCTGCAATTGCAACGACCGGTGCAACGACATGGCCCAACCTGATCCTCGGCAACGAGAAGCGCGCTGCTTTTTTCTGTTTTTTGCGTCGTGCCTGCTTACGCGTCATTGGCTGCCACCTCGATCTCATTTAAGTGGTTGCCTTCCCTGACGCTCGTCTCGAGAATGCGCCAGCAAAGCTCTTCAAAATCGATGCCTGCCTGCTTTGCCGCCATCGGAACCAGGCTATGACTCGTCATGCCCGGAATCGTGTTGACTTCGAGGACCTGCGGATTGCCGTCTTCACCGGTCATGAAGTCGACACGGCCCCACCCGGTACATCCGACTTCGTTGAATGCAGCCATCGCGAGGCCTGCATAAAGCGCCTCGGTCTCGTCGTCGGTAGTTCCGGGGCAGTGGTACTCGGTCCTGTCGGATTCGTATTTGGCGCGATAGTCATAGAACACGCGCGGTGTGACGATACGAATGCTAGGCAGTGCACGACCCTGCAGTACGCCGACCGTGAACTCGTCACCGACAATGCAGCGCTCGGCCAGCGCGACGCCACCAAACCCGAGTGCGAGCTGCACGGCTTCGGCGAGATCATCAGCCTCGAACACCTTCGACATTCCGACGCTCGAGCCCTGGCCCGCCGGCTTCAGTATCATCGGGAAGCCGAGTTCCTCGGCGGCGAGTACGGCGTCAGCATCGTGGCGGATAACGGCATATTCGGGTGTCGGGATACCGCAAGCCTCGAATAAGTGCTTGCTGCGGATCTTGTCCATTGCCAACGATGACGCCATGACGCCGCTGCCTGTGTAAGGCATGTCCAGCCACTGCAATGCGCCCTGTAAGGCGCCGTCTTCGCCTCCCGTGCCGTGCAACGCGATCCAGGTGCGGTCGAAGCCGGCGGCGGCGAATTGCCCCAGGCTCTTGCCCGCTGGATCCCAGGCGTGAGCATCCACGCCGCGCGACTGCAGTGCCTTCAGGACTGCAGCGCCGGTATCAAGTGAAACCTCGCGCTCCGGCGATGTCCCGCCAAGCATCACTGCAACACGTCCGAAGCCGGCAGCGTTTGCAATGGCCGTGCGTTCTTCACGGAGTGTCGCGATACGACTCATTGCGCCACCTCGCCCACAATCCGAACCTCATGAACCAGTTCTACGCCGTGTTTTTCGATAACGGTCTGGCGCACGTGCTCGATCAGTTCCTCAACGTCAGTCGCCGTCGCGTTATTGCTGTTGATGATGAAATTGGCGTGCTTGTCGGATACTTCAGCACCGCCGATCGAAAAACCTTTGAGCCCGGCGGCTTCGATCAACCTGGCGGCGTGATCACCTGGCGGATTGCGAAATACGGATCCGCAACTAGGCAAGCCAAGCGGCTGTGTCCGTTTGCGTCGCTCCAGCATCTCGTTCATCGCGTCCACGCTGGGTGTTACGTTCGGGTCGAAGCGGAACGTCGCTTCGATAAACCACTCATTCGTCGGTCCGGTTACGCTGCGATAGGCAACTGAATATTCACTCGGTGCGCGTTGATTGATGACACCGGCACGATCTATCGTGCGCACTGACTCGACGCGCTCCCATGTCTCGCCGCCGTGTGCGCCGGCGTTCATGGCAAGCGCACCACCGACTGTTCCCGGGATTCCCGCGAAGAACTCGGATGGTCCGATGCCCCAGCGGATGCACTGGCGCGCGAGTTGTGTGCACGGCAGACCACTGCCGGCCCGGACCTGGTAGTTCTCGATACGCTCGAGATCCTTAAGAATTTTCGATGCCGAAATGACGACTCCATGAATGCCGCCATCGCGGACCAGCAGATTGCTACCGACGCCGAACCAGAAAACTGGTATCTCGGGGTGCAGGTCGTGCAGAAATGCCGACAAGTCTTCGAGACTCGCGGGCACAAAAAAGGACTCTGCCGGTCCACCGACACGCCAGGACGTGTGCTTGCTCATGGGCTCGTTCACCCTGACCTCGCCGCGCAGGCTTCTTTGCTCGGCCGCCATCATGAGTGCACCTTGAGATTCGGTTTCGTGGCCAACAGGTCTGCCAGGCCGGTCGCGTAAGCGCCAATGTCTCCCGCGCCCATCAGCAACACGAGGTCGCCATCGGCCAGCACACTTTCGAGTACCGGCTGCAACTCATCCAGCGACTCGACAAACACGGGCTCAACAGCACCGCGTGTACGCACGGCACGGGCGATGGCCCGGCCGTCGGCGCCCGCGATCGGATCTTCGCCGGCCGCATAGACCTCGAGTACGATCGCAACGTCCGCATCGGACACAACTGTCGCAAAATCGTCTATCAAGTCGCGCGTACGCGTGTAGCGATGCGGCTGAAATACAAGTACGACGCGCCGCTCCGGCCAGCCTGCGCGCGCGGCTGCCAGAGTCGCGGCTATTTCTGTCGGATGGTGGCCGTAGTCATCGACGAGCATGACTTTTCCGGCCACGGTGTCTACCTCACCGAGGCTCTGGAAGCGTCTATCGATTCCTTCAAACTCTGCGAGCGACCTGACAACAGCGTCATCGCCGATCTGCAGTTCATCAGCGACAGCAATCGTCGCCAGCGCGTTCCTTACGTTGTGCATTCCGGGCAAATGCAGTTCGATTCGAAGCGGGTCACGATCACCAAGACGAACGACATCGAAGTGTGTGTGCCCCTGGTCAAACTCAATGTTCTCGGCGCGCACGTCCGCTTCGTCGTTGGTGCCATAGGTAATGAGCGAACGACCGATGTTGCTGAGAATTTCGTTGACTCCGGGGTCATCCGTGCAAACGACTGCGACCCCGTAAAACGGCAGGTTGTGCAGGAACTCAATAAAGCCCCTGCGCAGCTTGTCGATGTCGCCATCGTAGGTCGACATGTGATCGGCATCGATATTCGTCACTATCGCAAGCATCGGCTTCAAGTGCACAAACGAGGCATCGCTCTCATCCGCCTCGGCGACCAGGTAATCGCCTTGCCCAAGTCGCGCGTTCGCATCGGCACTTTTCAGTCGCCCGCCGATTACGAACGTGGGGTCCAACCCTCCCTCGGCCAAAACGCTGGCGACGAGACTCGTTGTCGTCGTCTTGCCATGCGTCCCGGCCACCGCGATCGAATATCGAAACCGCATAAGCTCGGCCAACATCTCGGCCCGTTGCACAACGGGCATCAGACGCTCATGAGCAGCTGCCACTTCCGGATTGGTTTCATCGACCGCGCTGGAAACGACAACGGCATCAGCATCCTCGATGTTTGCTTCAGCGTGGCCGATGAATACGGTAGCGCCCTGATTTTCGAGGCGCCGTGTCTGTTTGTTGGCTTTTATGTCGGAGCCCTGGACCTTGTAGCCCAGGCTCAACATCACCTCAGCAATGCCGGACATGCCCGACCCGCCGATACCAACGAAATGTACGCTGTTGATCCGACGCATTTTCTTGATCATGTTGCGACTCCTGCCTGTTCGAGACAGAGCTCCGTGATGCGGCTCAGGGCGAGGGGTTTATTGAGTTCATGTGCCTTTTCGGCTTGTGCGAGCAAGTCTTCGCGATTGCTCAGCCAGTCGCGTAGCTGACCGGCCAGGACGTCTGCGGTCAACATGCTCTGATCGATAATCACGGCCGCACCGGCATCCGCCATCGGCCGCGCATTCGCTGTCTGGTGGTCGTCGACGGCACCCGGATAGGGCACGAACACCGCCGGCAGTCCGACCGCGCATAGTTCTGCAACCGTGAGCGCACCTGCGCGACAGACAACCAGGTCGGCCCATGTATAAGCTGACGCCATGTCGTCGATGAACGCTACGAGATCAACCTCTACGCCATTCCCCTCGTAGGCTTCACGGGCCGCATCCAGCGTTCTCTCACCACACTGGTGGCGCACGAGGGGACGATCCGGCGCGGGCAGTTTCGACAATGCCTGTGGAACGGTTGTATTCAGTGCCAACGCGCCTTGGCTGCCACCCAATACGAGCAAGCGCAATGGTCCGGTCCGATCGCGATATCGTTCGGCGGGTACTGCAACTGCCGAGATGTCCTCGCGAACCGGATTTCCCACGGTTTCCGCGTGAACACGGGAATTAAAACTGCCCGGGAAGGCTTGAAGCACAACCCGGGCAAGACGCGCCAGAAGACGGTTTGTAAGGCCAGCAGCAGCATTTTGCTCGTGAATAACGAGCGGCCGCCGGGTTAGCCAGGCGGCGAGACCGCCCGGCCCTGAAACGAAGCCACCCATACCGAGTACCGCGGCAGGACGACGACGCAAAATGACAATCAGTGATTGCAGTAACGCCCACGCAAGCTGGAACGGTGCGATGACCAGTGCGACAAGCCCTTTGCGGCGCAGACCCTTCACGCTGATCCACTCAATATCGATACCGGCGGCCGGAATCACAGTCGACTCAAGGCCGCGGTGCGTCCCGAGCCAGACGATTTCCTGGGAGTGTGACTCCAGGGCGCGCGCGACAGCGAGTGCCGGATAGATGTGTCCACCCGTACCACCCGCCATGACAAGGATTGGCCGGCCACTCATGATTTGCGCCTGCGCTTGCGCTTGCGGTTGACGGGTTTCGCGTCAACCACGAGTTCGTGATGAATTCTGAGTAACAATCCGATCGCGATCATTGCGACGATCAGGCTGCTGCGGCCGTAACTGATCAGCGGCAGCGTCAGACCCTTGGTCGGCAGTAGTCCCATATTCACGCCGACATTGATAAAGGCCTGCAGGCCGAGCCAGGTACCCAGACCGATGGCGAGAAAAGCTTCAAAGAACCGCTCGGAGTCGGCAGCACGCATCGCGAGTTTGAAAACGCGCCAGAGTAGTGCCAGAAACAACGCGATGAGTACAACCGAACCGAGCAGCCCGAATTCTTCGGCGAACACGGCGAAGACAAAATCCGTGTGCGCTTCAGGGAGATAAAAGAGTTTCTGTACGCCGTCACCAAGACCGACGCCGAACCACTCACCGCGACCAATCGCGATCAGTGACTGGGTCAGCTGGAAACCGGAGTTATAAGGATCCGCCCACGGATCGAGGAAACCGGTCAGGCGATTCAATCGATACGGCGAAGTCAGAGTGAGTCCGACCACCGCAATAACAGTGGCCGAGAAGAACAGAATGAAGTCACGTATGCGCGCACCTGCAACGAACAGCATGACGAGTGCCGTCGCTAGCAACACGATTGCAGCGCCGAAATCGGGCTCCGCCAGCAGCAATGCGCAACCCAGGCTCAGCACAAGCATTGGCCGCAGAAAGCCGACGAACTGTTCACGCAGCGCTTTTTGTTGCCGCACGACATAGCCGGCGAGGTAGATCAGCAGGCACAGCCTCGCCGGTTCCGAAACCTGCAGGTTCATGACACCGACGCGAACCCAGCGCGTTGCGCCGTTAACCTCGTAACCAACACCCGGCACGAGCACAACGGTTAGCAACGCCAGCCCGACGAGCAGCAGCAGCGGGCCCAGGGTCTGCCAGACGTGCATCGGCACGAACAGGCAGAACAGGCCGGCTGCCAGGCCGATTGCCGCCGCAACGAGTTGACGCTCAAGGTAGAAGAACGGGTTGCCGGTCGCGTTGTCGGAGATCGT
>Ga0209272_10002408_pt1 | contig 10531 bp, 8 predicted proteins | sample tdDd002_FD_187125 | JGI IMG/M metagenome (GOLD analysis project Ga0209272, IMG submission 187125) | Marine sediment microbial communities from the Atlantic coast under amendment with organic carbon and nitrate - tdDd00.2 (SPAdes)... | ecosystem: Environmental > Aquatic > Marine > Coastal >... | reverse complement strand
TAAATAGCATTGGTTCTCCTTCTGTTAATGAAGGAATTCCTCGATATATAAATGAGTAAGAGTTATTTGCTGAATCGATTAATTCTGCCAAAGGGAAAAAGAACATCAATGTCATTAGGATTAAAACGCCTAATAAAAATAAAGTTTGAATTCTTTGAATCATAATTTTATAAAATTGAATATTAATACTCTCAAAAGTTGAGTTTTGGGATTTTTATGTGTTTCCAAGCACAAATTTAAACTTAAAAATAAGAGCAGCAAACTTTCGTCTACCACTCTTATTTATCAACTTACAAACTACATATTTTCTAATATTCCACTATATCAACTTTTCTTTCTTAATGACATATAATCGATATAATACAATAGCTTTACTGATAAGGAATTGAATCTTGTTGAATCGAAGGTACTTTTCAGATTATTTACAAAACGATGTGCAATCACATCATCAGACTTTGATATTGAATTCTTCCAAACTAAAGCCAACTCACTCCCTGGTGCAAAACGCCAAGAGTAAACCATATCAATATTAAATGTATTAAAGTTAACATCATGATTATCTGAATAATCAGTATCAGCTAATCTCCCATTATCTAATAAAACCCCATATTTTAGGTACTCTGCTTTAGCCCAATAATGGCGGGCTCTAAAGCTGAGTGACATCTTATTATTGAAAATATAGTTCGAAGTAACTCTATTCTCGAGATATGCCGTATTCCTTGTTCCTATGTATACGTTAGTCTTTCCATCAATCTCATCATCATCAACATAGCCCATATCATTTAACTGTCTGTTCCATTTTATCTTATAGCGCATCGTAAACTTATCACTAAAACGATATCGAGGTTCTACCGAAAGTACAAAATTTTGTAAATTATCCGTTGAGAATCGTTTCCCATATCCCGATCGTAAATCGAGAGCAAACACTTTCCTATAATCGGAAGAATACCACATACCTATATAGGCAGAGGAACCTTTTCTAAGTTTCATTCCAGCAACTCGTGGCTCGAAAAAGTCATACTGATGCGAAGGACGAACATTGCCGTGAATGCCTATAAAATCATATGATTTAAACTTAAATCGTGTATTATAATAGACAGAAAATCGAGAATAGCGAGCTGGATCAAACTGAGTTTCATGACTAATTGTGACATTATTGTGTTGCGCAAGCAATACTCCTTTGGGTTTATAAATATGATAACCAAGTCTAATATTATTTTTAATGATATTATTTCGATTTAAAAAACCTAAATCATTGGGATTATAATCCTCAGAAATCATTTCATTGGAGAAACTCCAATTAAACTTTCCATTTATTTTCCCAAATGAAAGCTCATGATGGTGTCCGATCTGACTATCTTCTCCACTTTCATAACGTTGCGAAAACAACGCCTTGCCCTTAAATTGATACGTACGTGACTGATCTTTAAATAAGAATTCTGTTCCACTTACATTCGCCAGATAATCATCATTGGGAACCGTAACATTGGTATTAAACAAAGACACGTAAGATTCATTTTTTAAACTCTGATCGAAAACCAACATGTTATAATTTGCAAAAGCTTGAGTTTTAAATTTTCTTTTCGAACCACTAATTGTATCTTTTATCTCGGCATAAGTATTTCGAATCATAGAGTTTAAGAAACCTATTCCTAGTCCTTTGCTTGTTCTTCCTGATATCTTAGTCGAATTCAAAATTTTCGCTTCAACAGGATTCTCTATAATAATTTCATTAGAACCTAAATCATCCTCCACATTATTTTTATATTTGGGAGTACCACCTATTCGTTTTGAATAGAAGATTCCACCTCTATTAAAAAGTTCTGTTGCTTCTGTGAAGAATTGTCTTTTTTCATCAAATTTTGTTTCATCAGGAGATAAGTTCAAAATTTGATCATCTGATTGGACTTGACCAAAATCTGGAATCAACATCATATCAAGTGTAAAACTCTCGTTAATCCCATATCTTAAATCTAAGCCTCCTCTATAATTTGATTCAAATGATGCCTGATCTGAAGATTTATCAACATAAACTGAAAAGTAAGGAGAAATAGATAATCGCGTAGGTGGTTGAATATTTTTTATTCCCTTTAAAGTTCCCGATTGATTAACCCATCCAGACTCCTCTTTGTCTATAAAATTCCAACTCACTTTTTCTCTAACACGCTGAACATTACGAATAATATTGACACCCCATTCCTGAACGTCTTTTTTAGGAAAACGCAATGCTGAGTAAGGAATTTCAAACTCTGCACTCCATCCTTCTTTTCCTATATGTGTTCCACTCTTCCATACACCGTCCCAATTATTATCTTCACGATTTTTAACGACTTTGGCATCTATCTGAACTCCCATAGGTGTTAGAATAAATTCAAAAGCATCCAAACCTGTGTTAAATGGATCTATTAGCAATAAGACAAAATCACTATTATTCAAATTATCACGTTTACTTAGTTCTTTTAATATTTCATCAGGTTTGTCATCATACATCATTACCCCGACAATTAACGAATTATCGGTATAGGCAAATTTAGCCTCTGTTTTAAAATTTGATGGAGTCCCATTATCAGGGTCCATTTGAACAAAGTTATTGGCTACAGGAATATCTTTCCAAATGGCATCATTTAAAATTCCATCAATTTGAGGGTTCTGTTTAACGCGTTTGGCATTTATCTCTTTTTTGGAAAATGCTTGTACTGGTTGGCACAAGGTAAAAAACAGAGCTATTACTAGCAGAGTTAGTCTAATCATTGTTAGTTTTGGTTTTCTATGGTTGTTAAAAGGTCACTGCAACTTAACATTTATCATACCAAAACTAACAAGCACATGACTTTCAGCACACATAAGCTCTTACTCCTATTTATCTAGTGAACGATTATAGAACAACCGATGTTCGAAAACGAACATTAAAATTCATACCTATTACTCGTAAATGAAAAAAGGCTGTTTCTTTCGAAACAGCCTCAAATAAATATTTTCCCTAAAAGAATTAGTTATTACCCAAAATCAATGGTAATCCATCTTTCCCACTACCAATAACAACCACTTTTGAGTTAGGTGATTCTGATAGTTTAATAGTCGCTTCAATTCCACGCATCTTCAATAGAGCTGAAGTCAAACTACTATTAATAATTTTATTCGCGTTAGATTCACCCTCAGCAGCAATACGCTTTCTTTCAGCCTCACTCTTCTCACGATCAAGCTTAAACTGATACGCTAAAGCTTCCTGCTCTTGTTGTAGCTTACTTTCAATAGCTTGCTTAATTTTTGCAGGCAGGTTAATCGAACGAATTAGTAAAGCCTTCATCTCGATATTATTCTTCTTAAGAATTAAAGATGTCTCTGTAATAATCGCATCTTCTACCTCTTTTCTACGAGTCGAATAAATTTCCTCGGCAGTATATCGACCTGCTACTTGACGAACTGAAGAACGAACCTCAGGTGTAACCAGCTGGTTAATATAGTTTTTACCAAAGATTTCATGTAGATACCCAATTTTATTGTAAGTTGGATTGAATCGAACAGATACATCAATATTTACAGACAATCCACTTTTATCCAACACATCCATTGTCTCTTCACTCTTCTGTTCCTTTACATCGTAAACATGTAAATCATTCCAAGGAGCAATTATATGAAAACCAGGCATAAAAACATTCTCTTTATCCAATCCGTTTGAGAATTTACGGAAAATAATACCACGCTCACCAGGTTGAAGCGTTTTAAACATACTCGATCCTGACATAACAAGAATCATTGCACAAGCAGCAACTACGATTAAAAAATACGGTTTTTGTTTCATTGTCTTAAAGTTTAATGCCCAAATCATTCTATATCAATATCATTTAATATATAGCAGTCTTTTTTAATTGCTTAGGGCTTTATAGTCGTTTAAATTTTCGTTAATAGAAAGGTAAATATAGCATAATATATCCATTGCGAAAAGCAAGAATGCCTGAAATACACACATGATTTTTTCCTATTATATTATCAAGTCACTTTTTTGAATGACTGAATTATTTGTATATTTGAAGACTCGATTGGGAAATAGAAAAGATAAACTTCACACATCTATTCAACATTCGTGTTCTATAAATTACTCCAAACAACCATAAAGTAAAGTATTGTTAATCTGTAAACAGCTGTTTGCATTTCTTTTTCTACTTATATTTACAGATAACATCTGTTTTAATAGTGTAACGATTTGTGTTAATAGACTTTTTACAATTCAAAATTTTAAACCATATGGAACCCATTAAATCATCAGAACTAATTATTAATCCTGACGGAAGCATATTTCATTTGCACTTAAAACCTGAGCAGCTTGCCGATACGGTAATTCTTGTTGGAGATCCTGGGCGTGTCGAATTAGTAGCAAGTTTTTTCGACGAAGTTGAAATGACTGTTTCTAATAGAGAATTTGTGACTAAGACGGGTACATACAAAGGAAAACGATTCTCTGTATTATCTACGGGTATTGGTACTGACAATATTGACATTGTTGTTAACGAATTGGATGCTTTAGTTAACATCGACTTGGAAACACGTCTTCCTAAAAAAGAGCATAAATCTTTAACCCTCGTTCGAATAGGAACTTCTGGTTCATTACAAGGAAATATTCCTGTCGATTCTTTTCTTCTATCTAAAAAATCAATTGGATTCGATGGCATGTTAAACTTCTATGCAGGTAGAGACGAGGTATCGGATCTAGAATTTGAAAAGGCATTTAAAGAAGGTGTTAATTGGAATCCAAAATTGGCTTCACCATACTTCGTTTCTTCATCAGAGAAGCTTATAAAACAACTTGATGGTGAAGATATGATTCAAGGTATTACAATATCCGCCAATGGTTTTTATGGCCCACAAGGCAGAGTCCTCCGTTTAAACACACTGGATATGGATTTGAATGACAAAATTGAGGCATTCGAATATGAAGGACAAAAAATCACCAACTACGAGATGGAAAGTTCTGCAATTGCAGGATTAGCAGCGCTTTTGGGACACGAAGCTGCAACCGTTTGTGCAATAATAGCCAATCGTGTTAACAAAGATGCTAGCAAAGACTACAAGCCTGTTGTAAAGAACCTAATCCAAACTGTACTTACAAGATTAAGCAAATAGCACATTTTCGATTTATCTTAATTTGTAATATTGAGATCAAAATGTTTTGAAACCCACAAGAATTGTTCTTCTTAGTGGGTTTTATTATATTTAAGTAAGAATGAATCTCAGAAACAAATATGAACGACGAAAAATTACGTGCTTTGATATCACTATTAGACGATTCGGATCCAAATGTTTATCTAAACATCAGTCATGAATTATCTAAATTACCAGCCTCAAATATTCCTCAATTGGAAGATATTTGGCTAGAGTCGGACAGCCCTATTTTTCAAGAACGTCTAGAAACAATAATTAATGAAATTCACCTCAACTCAATAATCAAAGAATTGATAAGTTGGAAAAATTCTCCCAAACAAGATCTAATTGATGGTGCCATTCTAATTAATAGAAGTATCAGTTACCACCTCTCTACCAGCAACGTAAAAGCAGTCATTAATAAAATAATTGATGAAATAAAACCTGAGATTAAAGAGCAAGAGAGCTGTCTAGATAAGATAAAAATTCTAAATCACTTTTTATATTTCATTCATAATTTTGATGTATTATCTCCCAAAGTAGAAACAAATTGGGGCGGAAATATTAGTACTGTCCTTTCTCAAAAAAAAGGGAACTATATAATTACAAGCATTATATATGCAGGAATAGCTCAGGCTTTAAAAATACCTGTAGCAGGGATTCAATTGCCCAATAGCATTCTTTTGTCTTGCGAAAGTTATTCTACTGATCCGACTTCAAAAAAATCAAAACCCAGTTATTTCTATGTTAATCCTATTGACAATGGTTCTGTTCTTTCTACGGTACAACTTGAACATGTCATCAAGTTCAAAAAACTCAATAATCTACCTCAGTATTATAAACCTAGTAACAACCTTAATCTAATTAAACTTCTTATTCAAAATCAGATTTTCAATTATGGTCGCCAAAACAATGACAGATATGTTGGAATTTTTAAAAAGCTATTGAACGTTCTTCTACAAAAACAGTCTTAATCAAATATATTAAAACAAAAAAAATCTCCAACTCAAACGAATTGGAGATTTTAAATATTAGATCGTTTCTATTTTGCGTAATTTATCGCTCTAGTTTCACGAATAACAGTGATCTTAACCTGTCCTGGATAAGTCATTTCATCCTGAATTTTCTGAGCAATATCCAATGATAAGCTTTCAGCCTCTTTATCAGAAACTTTATCGCTACCAACAATTACTCTTAGCTCTCTACCAGCCTGAATAGCATATGTTTTTAATACGCCCGGGTGTGAAAGTGCGAGATTCTCAAGATCTTTCAATCTCTTGATATAAGATTCTACAATCTCGCGACGAGCACCAGGACGGGCTCCTGAAATAGCATCACAAGCCTGAATAATTGGAGCAATAAGAGTGGTCATCTCAATTTCGTCATGATGGGCACCAATTGCATTACAAATATCTGGCTTCTCTTTATATTTCTCGGCCAATTTCATACCCAAGATAGCGTGTGGCAATTCAGGCTCATCATCTGGCACCTTACCTATATCATGCAGCAAACCTGCACGTTTTGCTTTCTTTGCATTTAAACCAAGCTCTGTTGCCATTATAGCACAAAGGTTAGCTGTTTCACGAGCATGTTGCAGTAAATTCTGACCATAAGACGAACGGTATTTCATTTTACCAACCATACGTATCAATTCTGGATGCAATCCATGAATTCCAAGATCAATAGCTGTACGCTTACCAGTCTCAGCCATTTCTTCTTCAATTTGCTTACGCGTTTTATTCACAACCTCCTCAATACGAGCTGGGTGAATACGACCATCAGTAACCAATTGGTGAAGAGCCAAGCGAGCAATTTCTCGACGTACCGGATCAAAACCTGAAAGTACAATCGCTTCTGGTGTATCATCTACAATGATTTCAATTCCAGTAGCCGCTTCTAGAGCACGAATATTACGTCCTTCTCGACCAATAATACGTCCTTTAATTTCATCCGATTCAATATGAAAAATTGTAACCGAATTTTCAATAGCAGTTTCAGTGGCTACACGCTGTATTGTTTTTATAACAACTTTCTTAGCTTCCATATTAGCTGACATCTTGGCGTCTTCCATGATGTCGTTAACATAGGACATTGCTTCCGTTTTTGCCTCCTCTTTCAAAGAGTCTACAATTTGATTTTTAGCCTCTTCAGCTGACAAACCAGAGATCTTCTCTAACTGCTCAATTTGCTGACGTTTAGACTTCTCAAGCTCCATTTCCTTTCTCTCTACCAATTCCATTTGAACGTTCAAGTTCTCACGAATAGTATCTACCTCTTTCTTCTTACGTTGGAAATCCTCAACTCTTTGATTTACGGCATTTTCCTTTTGCTTCACTTTATTCTCAACAACTAAAAGCTTTGCATTTTTAGCATTAATCTGCTTTTCATGCTCTGTTCTTAATTGCAAGAATTTTTCTTTAGCTTGTAATATTTTATCTTTTCGAAGAACCTCTGCTTCAGCTTGGGCATCTTTTACAATACCTTCAGTCTTACGTTTCAAAGCACGCTGTAAGACGAAATAGGATATAAATCCCCCCCCTACTAAAGCAATGGCTCCTATGATTATTTCTGTCATTGTTTTTTATATTTAGTCAATACTATATTTTCATTATTATAAAAGATAACCCGCACCATCACTCAGAAATCCTGATAATCACAATCCATATTATAAAAGTGGGTACAATTACAAAGGTTTTGAAAATCAAGTATCTTCTAAGAAATAATGCGGGTTATTGTTCTTTAAAAGGTCTTCTATTCTTCTTCTTTAATAAACTCATTCAATTCCTGTTCCATCGTTTCAAGTTCTTTTAAAACTGGTGAAACATCTGTTTTGGCTTCAGACTCTAATACCTTCACAACAAACTGTAAAGAGGCCATTGCCAAAAAATCCTGAATGTCTTTATCTTTATATTTCTGTTGGTATTGCAGTACCTTTTCGTTAATCGTTTTTGCTGCTTTGCGAATAATCTCTTCTCTATTCCTTTTTATATTTAAAGGATAAAGACGACCTGCTACATTAACTTTTATCAAAAACTCGTCAGACATAAACAATTTTTATTTGTTTAAAAGAGCAATACACTTGTCAATCTCCCGCACAATTTGGCTAATTTTATTTTTAGCCTGCTGAGAATCACCTGTACTCCCAGCAAAAGTTTTAGCTAATTTTAAAGTATCATACTGATGCTTGTAATCCTCATTCTCCTTACTTAAAGCTTCTATTTTCTCAAGGAGCTCCATTTTTTCATGAACCAATTTTTCTTTCTCAAGCTTTAATCCCCGATACAATGAAATAAGACGAGAGATTTGCCCTCGTAATTCAGATACTATTTCAATAGACTTTACTTCCATTATCAAAACTTTCTTCTACAAAATTAACATTGCTGTTAAGATAATCAAAAATATTGCTTTCTATTTTCAGAATAGAGCCTTAAAAAAACACATTTTTATTAGTTTTACAGCTTCAAAAAAAGACACCTCAATTTAGAATACCATGAAAATTAAGCATCTAAACATAAATTTATTTTTCCTCATTTTTATAATATTTTTTTCCCAATTGTCTGTGAGTGCTCACAATTTACCAAAAAACTATTTTAGGTCTCCGGTTGATTTTAAAATAACCCTATCGGGAACCTTTGCTGAACTACGAAACAATCATTTTCATGCTGGTATTGATATCAGGACCTTTACAACAGGTAAAAAAGTGTATGCTGTAGCTGATGGTGTGGTTAGTCGAATTAAAATATCTGCAGGTGGTTATGGAAAAGCTTTATATATAGATCATCCTAATGGATATACATCAGTATACGCACATCTAAGTAAATTTTCACCCAAAATTGAAGCTTTTATAAAATCTCAACAATACCAAAATAAGAAATTCGAAATTGACATCAATTTAAATAAACTGGAATCTCATAAAAAAGAACAGTTTAAACTAAAAAAAGGCAATATTATTGCATATTCTGGGAACACAGGATCATCAATGGGGCCTCATTTGCATTTTGAAATTAGAGAAACCAAAAGTGAAGAACCTATTAACCCAATGCTTTTAGGTTTTAAGATATTAGATACAACAGCTCCTAAGATCTACAATTTATACGTTTATCCTCTTGATAAAAAAAGTAGTGTAAACGGAAAGAATACTCGCCAAGTATTTAAAGTTAGCAGTCAGGCAAGAAATAATTATATTCTGAAAACAGCTAAAATGAAACTACATGGTAAAATTGGTTTTGCTATTCATACTCTAGATTTTTTAGATAATACATGGGGAAAATGTGGTATCAACAAATTGGAATTAAAAATCAACGATTCACTCGTTACCAATTACTCACTAAACAGATTTTCGTTTAATGAGAGTAGCTATATTAATTCTCATATTGATTATGAACTAAACCATAAAGCCAAACGAAAAATTCATAAAGCATTTATTGAACCCAACAACAAACTGAATTTCTATTCAGAAATGCAATCTGATGGATCATATAAATTTAAAGAGAATAAAACCTATAAAATTGATTTCTCAGTATATGATTCCTATCAAAATAAAGCAAAACTAAAGTTCACTGTTAAGGGCGATACAACATCAGTTAAATTTCCTGAAAAAGAATATACAAGCCTGTTTAAGTACCAAAATGAAAACCATTTTTCACAAGAAGGAATTGAACTGAAGTTCCCTAAAAATTGTCTTTATAAGGATATGAATTTTAAATATTCTTCCACAAAAGACAGCAATTTTATGTCTCCCATACATCACATTCACAAACCAACTGTTGCATTAAATAGACATTATAGTATTTCACTAAAAGTTAACCCTATTGATGAATCATTAACCGACAAACTAGTGATGAGCCAAATTGACGAGGATGGAAAAGTTTCTTCAGCAGGAGGTATTTATATCGATGGCTATGTAAAAGCCAAAACCAAAAAGCTTGGCAATTATGCTATTTCTATTGACACTATTCCTCCCAGCGTTACAACAAAAACGGATTATAAAAACAAAAACATTAAAAACTTAAAGTTCATAGATTTCACCATAAAAGATAATTTATCTGGAATAAAGTCATACCATGGAGAGATCGATAATAAATGGGTTTTGTTTGAGTTTGACAAAAAGAAAAACCGCTTGTTCTACACCTTTGATAAAAGCCGATTACAAAGAAATAAAAAGCACAAACTTAAACTCATTGTAAAGGATGCTGTAGGGAATATAGGAAACTATACCTGTGATTTTACATGGTAATATAGACAGCTAACAACTAATTTATAGCCTTACAAAATCAGACTACAACTGGTTCTTTCAAATACGAATTAACAAGACCATATAATTTCTCAACATTTATGGGTTTTGAAATATATGACACACTATTGGCGACAGTATCAAAGCTTTGAGTAATTT
>Ga0209272_10002406_pt1 | contig 10534 bp, 9 predicted proteins | sample tdDd002_FD_187125 | JGI IMG/M metagenome (GOLD analysis project Ga0209272, IMG submission 187125) | Marine sediment microbial communities from the Atlantic coast under amendment with organic carbon and nitrate - tdDd00.2 (SPAdes)... | ecosystem: Environmental > Aquatic > Marine > Coastal >... | reverse complement strand
TGTACGTTGGTTTTATCAATCTCCATGATAATGTATAGACACTAGAAAATCAACTGTTTAGGTATTCGTTGGAAAGCAGGAATTAAAAAGAGTTTACGTGTGGTGTTACAACTCCGCTTGATTATAGCAAATAAGGGTATTTTATAACTGCAAGTGTGGATGAATGGAGGTGTTTTATGGGTCAAAAGAAATCCCATAGTGGTCAAGAAATTTATGATGAAGAGAAGCTATGCTATGAAATTTTGCAGGTTTTATATGATTCTAATAAACCTGTGGATGGAGCTCTTCACTGGGTGTCTGAAACTGCCATCGGTTCTAAGTTAGGTGGTCACCATCCTCTTGACATAACCGATTGTCTCGCTCATTTACATGATAGAGAGCTTGTTGTGTCGCAATCTCAAACAACACCCCCACTCTCGGATAAGTCGCGTGATTATGCGATTACATCTCAAGGGGTTACGTTTATTGAAGAATAAAAAGGTCTTTAAACATCCACACTTGTTTAAACGTATTTTAACAATATTAAAGGGAGTGTCCGAGGACACTCCCTTTGATTATTCAACATTAATCAATGTTATAGAAATTAGCTGGGTTCGATGTTAACACGGTTTCTAAAAGACTCTGGTCTATTCCATTTGCAACACAATAAGGGATAAACTTTGTAAAGAAACTCGAGCATGGATGGTCATTTTCTTTTTTCGAAACTTCCTCATACAAGTCGTAATCCTGAGATAGTATAATTCGATCACTATGCCCCAGTCTGATCATCTCATGTATAAGCTTAATCTTCTCATCATAAGTTCCGTCTTTGATCATATCAAACCCGATCCACATGCCTTTAGAAATGGCATGGTTGATCGCCTTGAAGTTGCCTTCTTTGTCAGCGTGTGCCCATAAAAACTTTGAAAAGTCGGCTGTTTCAATTTCGAGTAAGTCGATAACTGTGTAGATCATTGCTGATTCTAATATATGACAATGAATAGGCATTCCCGTCTTTTTACTGGCTATGACTGCTGCTCTAAGCATGTCTTGGTCCACATCACTGAGTTCACCTTCGTCGAGCAATAATTTTATGTACCCCGGTCTAATCATGACACCATCCAACGTATCAAGTCCAGTCTCAAAATCAGCAATCCACCTCTGTGCCAATTGCTCAGCATATTGTTCTTTGAATATCTGATGAATCTGTTTAAATATATTCATCCCTGTACTTGGTATGATATTCATGCCAGAATCCGTTGAGAGTTTCTTTAACAGTTTTATATTTTGCCCACCAACAGGCGGTGAAGCCTCAACAATGGTTCTACATGAATTCTTATGTAGATCCTTTATAACTGGTAATAGCGTGTTATAAGAATTTTGAATGTCTTTATCGTCATAGCATTTATCAAAATACATCATAGAAGCATAGCTGTCATCAAACTCCCATTTGAAATGTTCATGTGAAAGTGTGATTCCCATTTGGTCTTTTTCTATGGCGCCGTTCACTGTGTATATCATTGTGAGCCTCCTTGTTGTCGAGTGAAACCAATAATTAGTTTTTTCAGTTTTTATCTATGACCATCATAATAAAAGAACACTGACATATACCTGTCAGTGTTCTAAAATAAATTAAATATATTTTTCAGATAATTCCTTAACTGTCTGTTTTATCCGGTTGCGGTACTCTTCTGGAGCAAGAATTGTTACACCTGTTGGATTATTTAAGATGACATTTGTGACATCAACTTCTATATGCGTTTTAAACTGAATGGTCATCGGATCATTGTCGCTGAGTATCTGAACATCGCTTAAATAGTCGTTGTCTTTAAGCACTCTAAACAGAGATTTTTCAATTTCAAGAGTATATTCTCTTCCGACAAATTTATCAGTGGCACTGGATATTTCCTTACCCAGATATAAATTCTCTTGGTCTAGTATTTGTACGGATTTAATTCGGTCTAATCTAAAAACTCTCTTTTCGTTTCGCAGGTGGCAATATGCGGTCATATACCAGCCGCCTTCGTCAAAGAACAATTGTGTTGGTGATACAGATCTCTGGCCATATTCGTCACGTCTTGGATTGTAATAGACAATGTCGAGCATACGTTCATCCATAAAACTATCAAAAATAGATTTCAGAACATTTTCACTGTAATCAGTGGGTTCAAGACGAAATCCACCAAATAGTATATGGCTCATGAGTCGATCAACCCTATGACGATCAACATCAGTTAAAGTATTGATGACTTTTCCTTTAAGAATCTGATAGTCACCACTTAAGTTTGGCAGTTTAATTGTCTCGCCTAAATCCAGAACCATGAGCAGCATGATGATCTCTTGTTCGCTTAATGTGATACTTGGAATGAAATAATCCATGTCAATTTCATAACCACCGTTGACGCCATCATATGTATATATAGGAACTTTAAGCTGACTCAGGGCATCTATATCTCTATAGATGGTTCTCATACTGACTTCGAATAGATCAGCCAGTTCAGCAGCCGTAAGCTTTCCACGTTCTTTTAAAGCGAAAATTATGCCGTTAAGTCTTTCTGTCTTTTTCATATCCGTTAAATCCTCTTTTTATATTAGAAATGTTACAATACCCGCAAATATTACAACGATTGATATACTTAATAAAGTACCAACTAAGTAATATTCAGCGAAAGTTTTATCAGATAATTGATTGAACCGTGCTAGAGACTTTACAGCTATTACTACTCCTGCAGCACTATATTGTTTTGAAATGATAAGGACATATAAGAGAAATCGCTCAAAGAATCCAATGTACTTTCCCAATTCAAGATCATGTTCTAATTTTTCATTTTCAGTCGTTGAAGTTTCATGATTATCTTTTTTGAGTATTCCGTTTGGATCGATCTCTCTAAAAATTTGAGGTATTGTATACATTCCTCCAAATGTAGCATAGATGCCCCCGATAATGATTACGATCATGTCCTTAAGCATATCTAGGGAATAGCCAAACTGCTGAAATACACCCATGGTACTTTGTCCAATTGCATTGAGTCCATTATCAAATAGACCACAGATAATAATTATACTCGTTATATGAATCACTTGATCAAAGATATGTACCAATGGCTCTTTAAATTTCAGAGGTCTTCTATAAGTGCTTTTAATAACTGTTAAAAATACTTTTTTAATCCTCCATATAATTTTGCTATCCCATTCTAATTGGCACACGTGTATTTGATTATTCATACACTTGAATCGATCAATTGTGTAATGTGCCGTTAAAAGTAAAATGATTTGAACTGTCAATTGCCAAGATAAATTGTAAAATATCAATGCAGCCAGTATTGTGGGAATTCCATGTTCAAGTAAATGAATACCATGGCCAATTCGCTTCGAACCTTTCAATAGAACGGTTTTCTTGTCTTGGATTACATAGTCCGCCACTACATGAGCTAATAGCATTAAGTGAACCATAAAGCTCCTCCATTCACAGATATCCAGTCAAAGTATATATTCATCAATTCTTTTTCAGATTCAGAAATGAGATTCCAATTGGCTGCAACTATCCTCTTTCCAAATCCTTGAGTTGTTATCTCTAATTGTTCTGCTGCGCGTTCGTAGGACAAATAGCTCTGATACCAAATAACGGCTTCCCACTGTTTCCTAGTCCACTTATTTGTATATCCATCCATAAGTTTATAAATGGTATTGGCAGCTCGATTAAATACCGTGTCACCTGTTCGGAAATTGACTGAACTTTCTTTTGTTGTCGAGATTTCTTCAATTGCTTTTCTTGCATTATGAAATGCTGTACCTGTCATTTCATATGAATTCGTTGATATTTCCTTTTCATTTATAGTGCCGAAACCCACACCAATTCGCAACTCTGCACAATCCCGAAAAACGCCTCTAATCTCACGTATAATATTACAGAAGTTACTTCTTGGAGACAGTACTATTTGAAATTCATCTTCAGCGTAGGGGGTGTAATTTGTGAGAACGCCATATTGCTTAAGTTCATTTAGTTCTTTTACACGTGATTTGAATTCTGCCTGTTCTATTTTCAACTTCGAATTTATAACATCGCAGATTAGAACAATTGCATTCCTACTTTCGTTACGATCTCCACAAGTATCCATATTTGTGCTTTCTTCTGCAATTTCTAAAATAGTACGTCTGCCCTCATCAGTAACTTCATACCAACCGTGCAAAATTCTACTGATTAAATTCATATTTATCATATTAGTCAGTGTGTCCAATATTTCACGTTCACTTATCTTGTTGTAGCTTTCATTTAAGTCTGATAATTTGAATTTGTTGTAATTGCTATATCTTATTAATATGTTTTTTTCTAGGTTATTCAAAAGAGCACCTCCAGAGTTTAAAGTTAACCATATTATACCACAAAAACAAATTTTAAACCTTTATAGGTTCAAAATGAATCTTTAAACCTATATAGGTTCAAAATGAATCTTTAAACCTATATAAGTTTATTGAATAATTTTAAACCTATATACGTTTATATATATAATTTAAACCTAAAAAGGTTTATTATTTCGTCTATCTAATTAGAGATTACTTGATCATTTATTGATCAGTGTAGAAGTGTTACTCAAATAAAAAAGCCAAAAACAATCATACGACTAATCGCTAGATTGTTTCTGGCTAAATTTTAATTACTTGTTAAATAGTTGAGATTACCTTAGTCATTCTCAACAACAATATACCCCGTTGTCTTATAGCCTTTATCGCTCACCGCAGTTACGGTGTAAACACCTTCCTTGGCAGGAGCCGTATAAAGACCGTTTTCGTCAATAGAACCACCCTCGTCTTCTGCAATTGTCCAAGTGCAAATGGCTGGTTCGCCGTCTTTGTCATTCGCTTCAAGTAGAAGTGTTTGACGTGGCAACACACGGCCTGGGTTCGGTACAATATCTATTCTGAGGGGATCATCGCTTGCGAGAGGCTGATCAGTTTCCGGCCCCATCTTCTCAAGACGCCAACGAATACGAACAGGGCGCGTAACGGACTTCAGTTCGCCTGAAAGAGCCATTCTAAAGCTTCCCTTATTTGGATATAGAACTCCAGATACGTTCAACTGAGGCTGATCTATGGCGTATGCTGAGTCTTCAAAGACTGAAGAATCTCCAAAGAAGACTTGTCTTGCACTGCCGAATTCATCGCCAACGTCAGGTGTGTGTTCTATTGCAAATGTTAAGAAACCTTCGCCTCGACCAAGTCCATGGACAATCTCGTCTGAGAACAGTGCTTTTTCTTGGACTCGCCCTTCTGGCGCAGGGAATGTGAAGATCCCCGTTCTAACATTCGTGATACGTTCTTTTTTAATACTCTGACCAACTTCTGTCATGAGTGCATCCATATCCAATTGATATCCCGCTTCCTCAGAAGCCTCTTCAACGTTCATGGGACCTTCAAGATCCTGTAGGACTGATCCAAGTGCCTGAGGAATAATAAAATCTTCCCCGCTTGGCTCCTGAACACTATCAATCAAATATGTATCGCCTGCAGGAATCAGATTGATTTTAGCAAGGCAAATCACATCATCTTCACTCGCTTGCATAATTTCATCAAATGGAAGCTCAAAATATCTCTTACGAATAGCGAGTTTTAAATCTTGATCAATAACCTCTACCTGATGACTGAGTTCAATAGCACGTTCAATATCGCGCTCGCCGATTTTTACATCAAAGCTTCCACCTGCAAGTTTTAATGTATCAACAACTGGTTTTAATTGAGACGTATCAACATCAAGTGTAACCGTATACTCACCGTGAGGTAGTTTATCATCCGCTTCAAAATGAAGTGCAATTGGTTTTCCGTTATTAATATAAGTGCCTTGTAGAGAAAGTGACACTTCACATGGAATGCCTTCTGCTTTTCTTTGAACAACCATTTCTGTTTGAAACTCTTTACGTGTGCTTATAACATCATTAACAATTAAATCTACACGAAGCTCGTCTGCGTCATATAAGTTATAAACAGAATGAACGAGTCTTTCCTTAAGACGTTCCACATTTGATTTATAGTCTGTCTTAAGCGTCAGTCTAAAAGCTTCGTTAAGTCGTGAGTATTCACCGTCTTCTGTGGTTTGAGCCACACTATGTACCATTTCAGAAGGAAGCTCGTCATAGGCCATACAGAGGTAATACGTATCAAGTGTCTTTTCCATATCAAAGCCTTCTATATCAGAAAGCATATGCATGGCAGGTAGAGACACAACTATTTCGCGACCTAGACTATCAATGGCGATACCTGGATCAATAGAAATAGTCCGATCATTAACCGCAACAACATCAAGGCCAGATAAAATACCTGTACCAACAGCCAGTCTATTCGTCATACGGCGTTTATCATTAAAATAGCGCTGTTCAATTTCGAAATCCCGGACAGTTAGGAGTTTCCCATAGAAGTACCTGTTCCGTGTAAATGGATAGATTTTATCATTCTTCATTAAGCATCTTCCTTTCAGCACGACCTACCAAAACGGTGTTATAAGGGAGGGCTGAACGGTTATCCAGCACCAGATTCCCTGGTTTGTTTATACAAGAGTTAATACCTATATATGCATGTTGATCCAGTCTCAAGTAAGGTTGCAGCGAAACCAATCTTGCAGAAGTATACGCTGGTTTTACAGAGTCTAGAGCTTTTTTCATCTGATTGTATTTCCTCTCAGAAGCTAGGCCGTCCCCGGGGACCAATATACTAAAGTCATTGGGGTGACTCCCATACAATTTGTCGTAGAGTTGATTAAGATGTGAATCTGCTTTCTTTCTACCCAAATCATGCTGTTCTATGATAAAACAATCGATATCAGTGATAAATTTACTAATTTCTTCAACACTCTTCCGTGTTCCTCTCATTCGACTGAGTTCCAAAGCCTTAGATACTCTGTCCCTGAGTTTAATGCAGTCCCAAATTTCAGGACTTTCCAGACCAAGTGTTTCAGCCATCCACCAAACGTCTTCTTCGCTGCCTACTTTAGACAGTAAATGAAGCGGGCTTATATCGATCTCTTCTTCAAGATCCATAAGTATGGACTGATAGATGGATAAATATCTATGAAGAAAATCAGCATGTTCTGAATTTCTGTAAACCTCTGGTAGGTAATCCATCAAGCTCTTCTTGGGATAATAAACTCTGATCTTATTAATTTGTGGGGATTCATCAGCAGCGTAAATGCTCAACCAACCGAATAAGTATCTTCCCCTTAGCGTATGAAGAAGAGCATCAGACGGATTTTGAACAGTGATAGGATTATGCTTGCTTAATAACTCTATCTTTGCAAGTTCATGAACCATAGGATTTCTTATATCTTTATAAAGCTCCACGTCTTCACTGGCGACAAAGTAACCTGTGATCTTACACTCTTTGGGGACTTGGGCTGTGATTTTAATTCTGTCCCACTCCATACCTTTTTCAAAAGAATCTAAGGGCTTGAGTATCATAGTCCCTTTGTTAGAAGACTTTGTTTTATCAAGCATACATCCGTCTTCGTTTACAACCATATCTATCAGGCTGCATTTTAGAAAATCTCTCGGTTTATTAAAGCTGAAAAATTGCTTGTCCTTTTGCAAAGGATCACCACCCTTGATCATCTAAGATCTGTATGTCTAAGTCATTTAAATACCCAATAGCTGATTGTGGAAGCTGCACATCTCCGTCGGCCTTCATATAGGAACCCATTACAGTGCGAATGGATACTCTTGTGACATTTATCACACCGCCGATGCTTTCAATTCTTCTTTTAAGAATTCCTGCTGAGAACCTTCGACCAAACAAGTGGCCTTCGTCAGGCTCTATAAATCTTGATACGAGTTCGCGTATATGTTCCTTTGAGACATCGACCGCTGGGTCTTTGATTATCTCCAATTTCACTTTTATACCTATATAGTCAGGACCGGAGACTTTCCAGTTTTCAGTGACCAGTCTGGTTTGTGCAATACGTTCGTCGATAGACCGTTTATAAATATCGGGCAACTGAAGCTCGCTCAAGTGAGAAATGTTTAAATTGCTTTTAGGTAAAACAATAATTCGACCGTTGTCATAGGCATGTTCACCCGCTATTACAGACACGTCTCGGATGGCTAGTCCTGGTGTATGTTTTATAATATCCTCAATATCTGAGCGCGACATCATTCGTGAAAGTTGATTTAGATCTCTTTTGAACCGGTTAAAGGCTTCTTCTTCAGTTTCAAGAGAGTAACCTCCAACAGCTTTCGTAATGGCTTCAAACTTAAACGTTTCACCCATAATTTCATCAATGAGCAGTGTGTTATATGTGCCATTCCCTTTATCCATACCCGATACATCCACTTGTATGATTCTAAGGCCGTTTTCTTTTGGATCAGGCAACATGCCCATTTCATTATTTCCAAAGTGAATATGTCCGCTTGATGCATCAAATAGAATATGGGGGTCATCTGATGACGAACTCCATAGGCTTTGAACGACATTCCAAGGGGCCCATTTGTCCTTATAATAATCGTCACTGATTTCAATACGCATAGATTCTATAAATGCGTTTTTATAAATCGTTTCAATTTCCTCATAAGGTAGTCCTTTAACGTCGTAATGACGTATTCCACCCCACGTTGGATCTGCTGTGACAAAACGTAGATTTGCAAGGTCTACGGATTCATACTCAGCACCCAGTTCTAGGTTCATGATGCCGTTAACAAATCGTTCAACCGTATAATTGCTGTCGTCAATCTTTTTATAGACGCCATTCACTTTCATCTCTAGTAGGGCATCTGCGCCTTCGGGCACATACTCTTCAATTGAGACTGTATGATGGTCATCTGTGTGTTCGATAAGGTGGTGACACTTAATAACTGAGTGTTTCTGAACGATTTTCACTGCATTAAGTGTGATGCCTTTTAGTACGGGTGCTCGGTCATATTCAGATTCAAGAAGCCGGTACCGAATCCATACATTGGCTTCGTGACCTTTTAGCAAATTGAAAGTGCTGATGCTGAGTCTTTCGGGCACTTCTAAATGGACAATGCCACTTTCCATAAAGTTGTGGCTTTCGTCTTGAATAACTGTAAGCTCTTCCCAAACCACATACTCAGTGTCTGTAACTGCTATTTCCCACTGTCCCTTTGCAAACTGAATGTCGTTAAAGTCACAAGTATTTCTGAAGTTTTCTGGCTCAGCTTGAAGGTCAAGGTAAAATGTCACTGTGCCATGAGTGAGATCATCCAGTCCTATATAAAGGGTTTTGCCCGCTTCAGGCGTTTTTCCAAACGGGTAAGCTGTTGCATTGTTATCGAAAGCATTGATCAGGTCTTGGATTGCACCTTTAAATTCCTCGTCAGAAGCGTATACCGACTGAATGGACGCCCTTTGAATCTTTAGAGGTTTTTCAAGTTCAAATCGGGTGTCATCTGCCCAAACTGGGAATCCAGCAGGGAGTGTGTCAAAGACAACCTCGTCATCGTCAACAAATTCAGCCCTCGCAATCATAAATGCAGGCTTAGCAGCTATGGGTCTAATGCCAAGGAGCTCCATGTAAGCTTGACGTGAGATCAAATGACTTTGATCCATGTAATACTGCATATTATCTTTGAGCCAAGCAAGCATCTCAAGAATTGTAATGCCTGGATCGGAAGCATTCTCATTAGTCCAGTCCGCAGCATATTTCTGAATGAGTCTTCTGGATCTACTCACTATGTCTACAAAATTTTGATCATCCAAACGGTGCGGATTTAACAATGTGATCACCTCAATCACTTCAAATTAGAAATTCTTATACGTACGTCATGTTGTCCGTTAACTGGTATCGCATGAGATAAATCCACGCGTCCGCCATTTCTAACGGGTATACGTTTGCTGCCATCAATAATATGCATCTGGATCATGACACTTCCAATTTGCTCAGATCCAACCAGCATATGTTTTAAATCAGAAAGTATAGATGTGTGTTCTGGTAAGGCTCCAATCTTCCAGCCCTTATTCTTTGCGCCGCCCCTTAGTGGGTTAAAGTACTTTTCCAGTTGGTCATTCCAGCGACTCAGTGCTTTGATATAGTCACCGGCAGATTCAACCATGACATCCATATTGACACTAAAAGCCAGTTTAATGGGTTCTTCAATGGATATTCTCTGTTGAGAACTCACCATAAGGGATATGGATTCATTTAGAATGGCTTCTGTTTTCTCACGAATTTCATAAAAGTGACTGATTTGATAAGGGAACTGATCTGGTAAGACCGAGACCTTCAGTTCACCTTTTGAACTCGTTACTTTTACATCGTGAATGTCTCTGTTTTCTGCAGTGATAATGGCTTCAATGTCCCTATGACTGAGGGCCATACCGCGGTGCCTGATATGTTCACTGACACGTTTTTCTGCATGCTTGGTGCTCTCGGTGCCAAGTCCACCCCAAATAGGTCCTCCGTTATAGACCCGTTCAAGAAATGGAATGCTTGTTACAGCTTTTGTCACCATGCCCGCAGGCACATTGCCTATAGTACCGCCGCCAAGGGCGTAGTCAACACGGATATATTCTGAAAGGTCACTGTGTGGTATGCGACCGATCTTGCCGTCTCCAAATG
>Ga0209272_10002402_pt1 | contig 10537 bp, 6 predicted proteins | sample tdDd002_FD_187125 | JGI IMG/M metagenome (GOLD analysis project Ga0209272, IMG submission 187125) | Marine sediment microbial communities from the Atlantic coast under amendment with organic carbon and nitrate - tdDd00.2 (SPAdes)... | ecosystem: Environmental > Aquatic > Marine > Coastal >... | reverse complement strand
GGTAACATCATGCCTCCTAAGACAACTTGGTTTGAGCCTAAACTACGTTCAGGATTATTGATTCACAAATTGGACTAATTCCAATTTTATCATATTTTTTTGGAAAGGGAATGCCGTGAGGTGTTCCCTTTTTTTATGCTATAAATTCTTTCTTATGAAGCGGAATTATAACTGAAAATAGTTTAATTTAAATGTTTGAATCTAATAAGATAAACTATGTCGGAATTTATAAATAATACAGAGGCAAGAATCAATTCTTTATATGATTTTTGTTACCGCTTAACTATTGGTGAAAAAGGAAGTGAGTTAATTAAAATACATCAGGCTGCTATTGATGATTTAACCGCAAATGATATTATACTTGTTGTTCATCGATTGGTCGAATCTGATCTGCCAATGGGGGATTTAAAAATTGGAATTAATAAGGCCTTAAATGTTTTTCACAAACAAATTCTGTCTCAAGAATCAGTTTCACTACCCGAAGATCATTTTTTGGCTTATCTGAAAAAGGAAAATCGAGAGCTTGAAAGGCGATTGCAAAATTTAAAATCCTGGGTTAAAGATTTTAATAATGAGAATCTGGATATTGTAAAGGTTGCTGAACATTTAAGGATTGGTATTGAAGATCTGATGCAAATGGAAAAGCATTATGTCAGAAAAGAGAATATTCTTTTTCCATATTTTGAAAAAGAATACCCTCAATACAAATGTCTTGGTGTTATGTGGTCTATTCACGATGATATCAGGAATAGACAGAAGGCCTTATTAATGGCACTTTTGGAAGTTAATTTGGATAAAAAGCATATAAATAAACTCTTGGGTGATCTATTTTTCGATATGTATACGATTATCTTTAGAGAAGAATATCTATTGTTTCCTGTCGCCCTTAATGCTGTAAACCAAGATGCATGGGTAGATATGCTTGCTCAAAGTGAAGAGATTGGTTATGCTTATATTCCTGCCCCAAAACTCCCAAAGGAAAAAAAGACTCCGGTTGAGAAGGTGCATGAATCGGACTTCTTAAGTGAAAATAAATTGGAAAGTACACTTCTTAACTTCGATACAGGTCTGATGACCTTAAAACAAGCCATTTTATTGCTGAACAATCTTCCTGTTGATATTACAATGATTGATGAGAACGATAAGGTTTGTTTTTTCTCCAACCCCAAGGAGCGATTTTTCCCAAGATCAAAGGCTATAATTGGGCGTACGGTTCAAAATTGTCATCCTCCGGAGAGTGTTCATATTGTGGATGAACTGGTACAAGCTTTTAGAGATGGAAGTAAGGATAGTGAACCATTTTGGATTGAAATGAAAGGACGTTTTATTCTAATTCAATATTTTGCATTGAGAGATGAGGAAGGTGCTTATAAAGGCTGTATTGAAGTTAGTCAGGATTTAACAGAGGTACGCACATTAACGGGAGAAAAGAGGTTGATGTAATTAATTATCTGAAAAATGGATATAGACTTGACTGAAACACAATATTTCAGCCAAGTTTATGTTTGTTATGTTGTAAGCCTTTGAGGTGTTTGTTATAGAATTCATTATATTTACTCACCCAAATCAAAATAGACAACCCATGAAGTTTGATTACTGTAAGGATGACATGATTCTAAAGGTTTACCCAACGGTGAGTGCCTGTTTCGAAGAAGCCTTTTCTTTGATAAAAAAGCATTTTTGGATGCTGATCTTGATCATCTTTGTAGGTGTGGCTATAGAGACTCCAATGTGGTTGATGCAGCAAAATAAACCCAGTACTGAGGAATTAAACATTTCCTTTAGTTTCTTAGAGTTAATACAAGTCGTTTATTATTTTGCAATTGCATCGATCTATTCTTACGGAGTGATTCATGTCTTTACAAAAGTTGCCAGAAAAACAGATTTCGTATTTGAGGAAACTCTTTTGGGTTTTAAAACCTATTCCAGAGCGATTCTTAGTCGATTATTGGTTGTTTTGGTTGTTGGTTTGGGATTTGTTCTCTTATTAATTCCTGGTATATTTCTTGCTTGCCGTCTGATTTTTGTTCCCTATCTGATTATGGATAAAAAACATAAAGTCGTAGAATCTCTCAAACTGAGTTTTTATATGACAAGAGGGTACTTCTGGACCATCCTAGGCATGGCTATCCTTTCCTTTATCATCATCATGTTTGGAATCGTTTTGTTTGGAGTTGGTATTTTATTCTCACTTGTATTGGTAAATACGGCTTTTGCAGTATTTTATAATGCAGCTGAGGATCTTCACTATGTCGATGCTTGTAAGGAAGTGGGTATTCTACCTGAAGAAAAAGATATTGCTTAAGCTCACTTTAAGCAATAATAACTCTATTATCTAAAGACTTGTAGCTCATACCTAATTCTAAATAATTCATTAAGTAAAAAAGTATTGTATTTATTAGGCTTTTGCTTTATACTTTAACAGGTAAAACAAATACTTTTGTCCAGTTGATAGATAGGAATAATGAGTTGGTAAAACGCCATCGAAAAACCGACGAGCTAGACAGTAAAGTTAGCAACTAAGGCTTTCACGGCGGAGAGCGTTCATAATTCTGAATTCATCTGATAATCAATAAATAAAAGAATCCAACGAAACATTTACCAAATAATGGACATTATAAACAACCACAAGAACGAGGCAACTGATAAAGCGAAGCAATCAGATGAACTTTCGAATGCAGAGTTCAAACCAAAGACGAATGAAGAGCTTAATGAAAAGAAACCTGCTAGACGAAACAGGAGACAAGCTACCGAAGAAGAATTAAGTAATCCGTTACATGGAGTGAAGTTGGCTCAGATTTTAAAACGTCTGGTAGAACATTATGGTTGGGAGTATCTGGGAGATCGTGTCAATATTCGCTGTTTCATGTATAATCCTACCATGAAATCAAGTCTTGGATTTTTAAGAAGAACGCGTTGGGCCCGAGAGCATGTTGAGGACGTTTATTTGGATATGTTGGAAGAAAGAGAGCTCTAATGACATGGTGAGCAGAAGTTAAAATCTAGTTCGTTAAAAAAGGTATTTCGTTTGAAACACCTTTTATTTAATTCTATGAACATCCCCCTGTATCGACTCTCAAGAGGGGATAAAGGGAAGTGTTTTTTTTCAACTTGAAATATAAAAAAAGGGTATCTCAAAATCTGTAAACAGACTTCAAAATACCCTAATCCCCGACTAACTAATAATTAACTGTTGATTGTTATTTCTTTTCGTCACTAAGTAGCATCAGATAATGTGCCGCTGACCACGAGAAATGATTCGCATTTAAACCTTTTCCGCTAATGGGATGGTAGTTTTCTCTGATAGGCGCATCATCAAGCAGACCTTCAGCATTTTTCAAAAGTTTCTGGCTTAAGAAAGCAGCTTCCTTTTTATAGCCATATTGTTCCAAAGCTTTTATACCGAAGTAAGCCTGATCTAACCATACCGGACCTCTCCAATAACCTTTTAATGGGTTGAATTTTACGTGATCGGCCACAAGGGTAGGAAAGGGAACTTTGGTGGCAAACTTGGTTGAATCCATCAGAATATCAGCTACTCTTTTGGCTTGTTCTTTTGTTGCAATGCCTGTGTAAAGTGGAATCCAGCCTTCAGGTCCCTGTTGAACGGTTAGTAGTTTTCCTGTTACAATTTCTCTATCGTAGAAAAAGCCAGTTGCCTCGTCCCAAAACTCAGCAGCTATCCTTTTCTTAAGTGATGAAGCATCAATCTTGTAGCTTTTAGCTTCCTCAGCATGATCGATAAGTTTTGCCAGTTCAGCTAAATCTTCTTTCTCGGCTTGTAAATAGGCATTTAGGTCTACTGACTCCTGATTCATCGACCAGCCATTCGCATTATTCTTCAGCATTTTAGAGTCATCGAAACGAACGGCATTGTCCATACCCGATTCCCATTTGGCAGCGATGAGTGTACCATCGGTAGAGCCGTATTCGCACAAGCCGTTTGTATCGTGATCGCGGTACAGGTACCACCAGTTGTGATATTTCACCAATTTCGGATACATTTCTTTCACAAATTCAAGGTCAGATGTCGCTTTATAAATTTCCAAAACGGCCCAGCTGGCTAAAGGTGCTTTGGTGTCGCGCCAGTTGTTTTCTTTAGGATCGAAATACACACAATCGGCTACCATGCCCATTTCGTCCTGGTATTGGAACATGGAGTGCAGGTTACTCTTTGCCAGTTCCGGATTGAAACGCACAAGGGCAACGGCCTGTTTCCATGAGTCCCATGACCAAAAGCCGTAGAATCCCTGATAAGCTGCCGATGGGAATACACCTGAATGCTGCAAGTCACCTGCAGCCGATCGCCAGTTGGTCTGTAGGGTTTGTATACACTTCGCTGCCAGTTTGCGGTTTTCCTCATTATCAAGTAATGGATTCTTGCTCTCCAGTGCTTTATTTAAATAAGTATTCCATCTGCTTTTATTGTCAGCAAATAATTGATCGGTTTCAGATAGCCAATTATTATATTGACTGGCTTCCTTAGCAGCTTCCTTCTGATTGAAGTAGTAGGAGTGGAGCAAGTTAACGTTCAAGGATTCACCCGAAGCAATCTCGCGCTTATCCGTTAATATCATTTGGTAGGAATGCTTATCTGGCGAGATTTGAATCGACTTTTCAGAATCGTTATGCATCAGGAAAAATTCATCACCTTCTTCAAAATCGATTTGAAGGCCCTTCTTAGATTTGCTTAGCGCGATGCCCTTAGGAAATAGCTCACCTTTCCAGCCTACAAAGAGGCTTTGGCTTTGCTCGCTTTTGTTTGTTATTTGGGTTTTGATAAGCGCAGATCTGTCACTCACGAAGATCAGGCTCAGCTTGATGCTCAACTGTTTCAGGTCTAAAGTCTGTTCCAGTTTCCCTGGAGTGTAATTCAGCTCTGCCTTTGCTTTACTCAAATCGATGGCTGTCATGCTGCTTGCATCAGTCAGTTCCAGTTGGCACAGGTTTTTACTCACCCATTGTCCCCACATTTTCATTGTCAGTGGGCCTGAGAATCCGCCGTAATACGACGTGCTATCGATATCCGGAAGGGCATAACCATGCCAGGCGCCCAAATCGGAAAATCCGAAAGGTTCCAGTTCGTATTGTCCTTGTGGAATGCCCTGAATGTTGAGAACATTGGCCATTTCTTCCTGCAGATCTTTTACTTTATCAGCTTTAGGTTGGCAAGCACTCCAAACCAGAAGGGCTAAGAGTAGTAAGGTGAAGTTTTTATGTGTCATATCGGTTATTGGTTTTCGGTTTTCCGTTGTCGGTTGTGAAAACTGATAACGGAAAACTGATAACATTTTATTTCTTATTTAAATCTTAATTTACTCAATTCATTCAAGTCTTTCTCTCCATTTATAGGACGAATGATGAACTCGTAGCTGTAATCTTGTGCAGGAATCGAATACTCCGAGTGCACTGGTGCTCCCCATGAGTTATCGCCACCTACACCCATTTGTTTGTAATCAATCTGCCAGCTGATGACCTCACCAGACTTAATTTCAGCCCCATGTTTCTGCGTATTTCCCTTACCAGAGTGATAAAGTTCTTTATAGTCGAAAGGCAGTGCCGATCCGGCTAATTCAGATTGTGCCAGCACCATCAAGCCCAGAGACTGTTCATTGGTAAGAGCCATCCATCTCAGGTCGGTTTTGTTACCCGTTTCCTGTGGGCGTACGTAAGGGTGATACTGCTCAGCGACGCTACTTTTGTAATGTCCCACCGGATAGCCTGTTTTTCTATCGCTCATGCTTTCCTGAGGGCCACGACCAAACCATTCAATCTGATTGAAAGCCTTAGGCAGTTGCATCTGCATACCAAGACGTGGCAATATTGGAATATCATTCGCTTCAGAATGGTAGATGTTCTTTACTTTAATATCACCATTCCCATAAATCAGGTAGCGAGTCTGGTACTTACTCTTAACTGTAGGAAGGTCAAGTGAAACAATGACTTCCACCACCTGATTGCTTAGCTTTTTGCTCTCGAATGAAAGAACCTGAGCTTTTTCGCCTGCCTCTTTCCAAGCTTGACACTTTCCTGGCATGCCATTACCCAAATCATTATCTGTAACAGCTCGCCAGAAGAATGGTTTCAAATCCTGAGCCATCAGTTCCTTGCCACCGATTTGGTAAGAACTTAAACTTCCCGCTTGTTTTGAGAATCGAATCTGAATGTCACCGGCAATTATGGCTAGCTCGTCTTTGTTCTCTTTTAGTTTTACTTTCTCAAGTGTGCTTGTTGTTTTCGCTGGTATTGCTTTTGATACGGGTAACTGGAACTGTTCCCAGGCAACTAGGTGGCCTTTAGGGACAAGAGGCATCTTACTTTTGCTATGAGCCTGAAGTTCCATGAAGTATTCTTTCCCGGCTTTAGCTTCTATTGCAGGATATGGAATGCTTATTGTTTTCTCTTTATGTGCCTTTAAGGAAATGCCATTCAGTTGTCCTGATGCAATCTCAGTAGCATCTTCTTTTAATTTCCAGCTAAAGTCAAAAGCAGTCAGATCTATAAAATCGTGACGGTTGATGATCTTAAACTGATTTGATGCGTGGTCGATCTTCTCGAATGCAATAGGTTGGTAAACCTTTTTTACCTCCCAAATATGTGGGTGGATTTTTCTGTTAGCTGTCACCAATCCATTAGCGCAAAAGTTTGAATCGTTCTGAATCTTATAAATACCCATATCGCCACCATAGGCAAAAATGGTATCGCCTTTCTCTGTTGTTTTTCTGAAGGTCTGATCAACCCAATCCCAAATAAAACCACCCTGCAACTGTCTTTGTTTGTGAATCAAATCCCAGTAGTCTTTCAGGTTTCCAACGCTATTTCCCATGGCATGAGCATACTCACACTGAATTAGCGGACGGGTTTGTACTTTTTCGGCATATTTCATCATTTCCCATATGCGATCATACATAGGGCAGAAGATATCGGTATTCGATTCAAGACCTGAATCTTCAGACTGAACAGGACGAGAACTATCGTGCTTCTTTAACCAGTCGTATGTGGCATGGAAGTTCTGACCTCTACCGGTTTCGTTACCTAAAGACCAAATGATAATAGAAACATGGTTTTTACTGCGCTGAAACATGGACTGTGTTCTGTCAAGGAATGCCTTTTTCCATTTGGTTTTATTCGCCAATGTTTTCTCCTTATTATAAGGATCACAACCATGGGCTTCGATATTGGCTTCGTCAACCACATAAAGACCGTATTCATCACATAGTTCGTACCAGCGTTCGCGATTAGGATAATGTGAATTTCTTACCGCATTAATATTGAATTGTTTCATCAACTCAATGTCTTTAATCATTGATTCTTCGGTAATCACACGACCATTATCAACATCATGCTCGTGACGATTAACACCTCTGATTACAATAGGAACCCCGTTGATTTGAAGCAAGCCATTTTTGATTTCGCTTGTTCGGAAACCAATCTTTCGGCGAATGATTTCAATGTCTTTTTTATTTGAAGTTTTAAGGCTAATCTGCAGGTCGTACAGTTCAGGAGTTTCAGCAGTCCATTTACGAACATTAGGAATTTCTACTGAGAAATTCACCTGATTATCACCTTGTTTTAATCTGGTTTTAATGTCTTTATTGATGATGATTCTATCCCCATCTAAAACCTGAACATTTACTGTTTTGGTTTCAGCTTTCGAACCTTTTTTGCTAAGCTCAACTTCAAGTTTGAACTGACCATGCGTGTATGTTTCATCTAAGCCTGCATGAGCGAAGAAGTCACGAATATGCGTTGTTGGACGGGCATATAGGTAGACATCTCTCTCGAAACCACTCACTTTCCAATAGTCCTGATCTTCGAGATAAGAGCCATCGCTAAAGCGATAAATTTCTACTGCAAGCTGGTTGACACCTGCTTTTACGTATTTGGTAAGATTAAACTCAGCAGGGGTTTTACTGCCTTGACTATAGCCAACTTTTTTGCCATTCACCCACAAATACATGGCTGAGCGCACTCCGCCAAACTGGAGGTAAATTTCTTCACCCTTCCAGTTCTCAGGAATCTTAAAGTCTCTTTTATAGGAACCTACCGGATTGTAATCGTGAGGAATAAAGGGTTCGTTATTCGGGAAAGGGTAGGAGACGTCGGTATAAATGGGTACCCCATAGCCTTGCAATTCCCAATGACCGGGAACCTTAATATCTTTCCAGCCTGAAATGTCGTAGTTCGTCTTATAAAAATCCACAGGACGATCAGCTGGTTTGCGAACCCAGTTGAATTTCCATGTTCCGTTCAGATTGATATAGTATTCGGAATTCTCTTTCGTATTCTTAAGTGCATTGTTTGAGTTGCGATAGGCAAAATAAGATGCTCTCGGTTTTTCTTTGTTAATGCCAATGACTTGAGGGTTCTCCCAATCGTTGGTAGCTGCTTTCTCTTGAGCAAAAATGCCCTGGTAGAAGAGGATAAGCAATAGCGTTAAAGTTGTTTTCATTTTATGGTTCGTTATCGATTGTCAATTATCGATTAACAATTAGTAATTGCTAATCACTAATTATTAATCATGAATGGTTTAGCTTCCTTGTTTATTATTGGTGTACTTTGTTATTAATACATTCCTAATTTCGGTAAACAAATCAACAACTGCTTGCATGTTTTCATTTGTTTTCTCTGTAAGGAATTGTTTAGCCTTTTTAGGGCTCTTTTTATAAAGCTCGCTTGCCTTTTTGTCGTTCTCGATTAAATTATCAAATAATATTTGTTGAAAAGGATCACGGTATTCACGCATATCCTTAACAGCATCTTGCCAACGCAAATACATCAGGTTATCTACAAAATCGATGGCCCAACGTGCCGAAGCAGGGTTGAACTGATTGGGATCGTAGTTTTTGTATGATTGATGAATTTCCTGTGTGCCGGCATAAATAGGCACATAGGGAGAGGTGAATTGATTATCCTGAAACACCCAGTAAACCCCACCAATGGCATCAGGTAACCAGGATCGCAACTGACAAATCATGCCATAGTTGCCTTTGGATACATTTCTGCGATTGGTGATGTCCAGCAATTCGCGCATGGCAGTTGTTGGGAAGGGAGTCGTTAAGGGACTTTTTTCGAGTTTCCCGTCTTTTGTTGGTACGTACCAATCCGGATCGGATGTTTTATCGTAAATGGTTCCTTCGAATGTCGATCGCTGAAAAGCCATGATATCCTGAATAGAGATTTTCTTCTCAGGCTTAACTGAGAAAGGGTAGCTCGAAACATCCTCAACAAATTGGTGGTAGGCATCTTGTCCCTTGTAAGGGTTGTTCAGACTACGATCAGGCCAATCCTTTAAATTAGGAGCAAAACGGCTGTAGAATAACCAAAAACGAGCACTGGCCCATTCTCTAAAGCAAGGACTGTATGCCTCCTGCCAGATGAAAGGTTTGCCTGAATTTTCTTCGTACCAACCATGATCGATGGCTACTTGCTTGTAGTTGTCTGATGCCATAAACCATTCCGGTTTCGAAAGATCGATTTCTTTAATGATGCTCCAGTTAGGCACAATGGCGATGTGATCGTCAGGTACACGCTGTGCAGCCCAAATAGCACCCGATTTTCCTGACTCAGGTGTCCAATCCTTACCAACTGCAACGATCTCAAGCACCCAAACTTCATTGGGGTCAGCTATGCAAAGTGCTTCTGATTCCGGACCACAAGAAGGTAGAAAACCGTATTGATCCATGAGTGAAGTGATCAGCTTGATGGCCTCGCGAGCTGTCTTGCAACGTTGGAGGGCAAAAATCATGGCTTGCTCAACCGTCATAATTTGTTTGCCACTTTCCCTGTCAACCTGTAATTCCGGTTTTTGACTCATGGTACTTTCAGCAATAGCCAGTTGGTACTCATTCATATGTGAATAGGCTGAGTGAAAGTAAGTATAGGTTTGCTCCACTTGAGGAATTTGACCTATAATCTCACCGTAATTATCCAGAGCGCCATTTATTTCTTGCAAGCCGTAATAAACAGGAGTCATGCTTCCAGCCGGGAATTTTTGCCCATGTACCACACGAATTCGGGTATCGTTGCCTCCATAGGTGTGCGAGGTGATTACTGAACCGTCTACTGTTGCCTTTTTACCCGCTACAATGTCGGTACAAGCCTCTGCATTTTGCCCAATTGCTATGCTGATGAGGCCTATTAAAATGATTAGCTTTTTCATATGTTTATAGTTGTCTGTTATCGGTTTTCTATACTGATAACAAGATTCATTATTTACGCCTTAACTTTTTTGCTGATTAACTTCTGTTCATCAATCTCCATTTCCAACCAAGTCTCTAGTGTTTTCACGATCTCTTTTTGCATCTCGTTAGGGAAGCTTTTGATTCGGGTTCCGTGAGCACCAGCAGGATTAATAAATTTCTGACATTTATCGTTGTCCTTTAGCTCCACTTGGGTGGCTGACCAGGTGTCATATTCCCCATAAATAAATAGCATTTTATCAGCTTTAGTCTTAAGCCATTGGTCAACTGCTATCATGCTTTCTGGATTAAATGTTCCGTCAACACCTTCAGGTAATGTAAAATCGAAAGTTAGA
>Ga0209272_10002400_pt1 | contig 10540 bp, 12 predicted proteins | sample tdDd002_FD_187125 | JGI IMG/M metagenome (GOLD analysis project Ga0209272, IMG submission 187125) | Marine sediment microbial communities from the Atlantic coast under amendment with organic carbon and nitrate - tdDd00.2 (SPAdes)... | ecosystem: Environmental > Aquatic > Marine > Coastal >... | reverse complement strand
CGCGATAAAAAACATACGCTCTAAGTCTTCACGCGAACGCTGACCAATATCAAAGCCCGTTGCAATCGTTACACCCGACTTAGAATTAGCTGCATCAGGCACATAGCCTTTTAGTTGTGCGCCACCTTCTAGCTCTGAAATGAAGCTGTAATTAACTTTGATATTGTTCATGTTGCTACTCGCTCAACTCTTGGCACGGTACGCAGCGCTGTACACCTGGTAATGCTTTTTGCCGTGCTTTTGGTATTGGGTCACCACACTCAATGCATTCCGTTGCACTGAGTTTGTGGCTGTTGTTAAGTCCTTTTAATCGCTGATCAACAAAGCGTTGTTCAGCGCGTTCCTGTGCAATAACTAGGTGATCAATAAAATCCATTCACGCTCACCTTTACTGCACTATGTTTTCGATTTCGTCTGGGCGTAAGTACGGCACACCATTGATATGAACAAAGTCAGGGCTCGTTACATCAAACGGGATCTTAAATAAGCTGGCTTGCCCGCCTTTTTTATCAATGTCTAAAATGTCACTGAGCTTGATGCGACAACCAAACGCTTCAACTTTCATTTCATCTTTTGAGGTCTTGCCGTAAAACATGATGTCGAACGTTTCCATACCACGCCAAGAACCGGCGCTCTTCGCTGCATCTGAGATAAGTGCAAAGTTACTCGCATTAACTGACAGCTCACCATTTGCCGATACATCACCATCAACCGCACCATCAGGCACACCACCCGTTTGTGATACCGCACTGTTATCAGTGATCGATAACGTGGCCGTATCTACATGCACCATAATGTCACCTAAGTTGACGTTAAAATTCATTCCAGATAAACGCATGATGACTGCTCCTAGTTGCTGCTTAAATCAAGCATGATGTTGACGGTAATTTCTTTCGGGCTGTTGTATGGGCGCAAAATAAGGTAAATCACCACGCTTTTATTGCTGGTCCATTCAATCGTGATATCCCCTTCAATGGGTGGTGTGATTTCACCTGGGAACGCCGTCCCATTGATAGTCGTGCTTTTACTCATTTCGCGTAGCGGCTTCATAAAATACGCTTTGTTTAACTCAATGCTGTTCGGTGTTGAGTTAAGCGAACGGTTAGCAACACGACGAATCGCTAACACGCGCACTTGTCGACTGGCTTTGTGTACTGGGCGCAAGTGTTCAAGGTATTGATAGTCACCACCCGTTGCATCGAGCGTTTGTGCATCACTCCAATACACACCTTCAAAGTCGCTGTACCACTGCGGCACACTCATGCGGTTATTGGCCAGTGTTTCTAATGTGGCAAGTGATAATGGCTCGCCGTCTGTATCAACCGGAGCATCGCCTAGCCCTAACACACTGCCTGTTGCCACACGCATTGGGCTATCTGCAATGCTTACGCTGCGGTCACATAATCGGCCAGCTAATACACCCACGTTATTACCGTGTAGCTGCGGCACTGGCACAACTAAATGTGCGGCGATACCATCTTGAATAGCAATGGTCGCGGCTTCATACGCGGCCCATGTTTGTGTTGCTACATCAATACCTGGCAACGCAACTAAGCTTGATACAAAACGCCCTAGTGTTGCTTGCAGTGATGTAAGGTGATCATGAATATCTGTTAAATCACCGCTGGTGTTTTGTTCGTCACACACAATAACCATTTCAAAGCTTTGTACTTCGTTTGCACGATCAACCGCATCAACGATGCTTTCATCTTCAGCCAGCGGGTAAATCGCTGCGGTCCAGTTTTGGCCTGCGTTAAGTTGTGCAGCTTTAACTTGCGTTCTTAACGCGCTATCTGCAAACGCATCATCTAAATCTGTTTGTGCACCAACACTAAATAGCTGGCTCTCTTCATCCACTGAACCGGCACGGCCAACAAACAAGAAGTGTCGTTCGACACCTTCAATGTCACCTTGCCCTAAATTCAAATTGTTAACTTGCACTTTACCGAGTGGCATTGGCTTATCCTCGTTTATTGAGTTGGTTTAATATCTGCGCGAGTTCGCGCTGAACGTTTATGGTGGTGTCACCTAAAAATGGGCGAGCATCAACAGGGATATCCCAGCTTTTACGCTGTTTTTCGTCACGTAATATGCTTAGCATCAAGGTTGCTTTACCGTGATTTAAACTCGCTTGAATTTCTTTAACACTGGCGCGGCGGTAACCTTTGCCCTTGCTCTTTGGTACTTTGAACCCTTCTGCTGACAGCGCTTTAGCTTGGCCGCGAGTACACGGTGCTTTGTAATCCGGCTTTCCGTGAATTCGTGCCATTCGGCTAGCTGTCATTCGCTCGGTGCCACCTTCTTGGTGCATGGCAGCAATTCGCCCAGTGAAACCCGCTTTGTGCTTTAGCTCTAAGCGGTTGCTGCTTTTCACATATGGTTCAAGTGTTCGGCCTAGGCGTTTAAGTAACTTGCCTTTTTTACCGCTTTTGCTCGGCGCAAACTTTTCACCATCTACCGTGGTTTGAGTGCGAATACGCTTACGAGCAAGCGCTCGTTCGTGACGACCGAGTGTTTTTAAAACACGCACTCGTTTACCCGCTGGTAAGGCTAAAAGCTGTAGTTGGTGCTTAGCACTGAGTGCTTGGCGTTTGTTTGGGGTGATCACAATGCTCATGCGCGCCCCACTACATCAACATCGACATTTTCAGCCACGTTAATTGGTGCAAGCGACACATAGTAACGACCACCATTAAACAGCACAGGCCCGTTTTCATCAGGGATAAGCTCAATGTCATCCATCAGTTCTAATTCAATCAGTACCGTGGCGTTGTCATCACTAATTAAATCAATGTCTATTTCGGGATCATCTAAACCGAATTCGTCTCTCGGCCACTCGCTATCAATTAAAAACGCGCATACCATGGCAAACAGGTTGTAAGGGTTAACCTTTTTATGTGGGAATTTTTCAATTGCAATAATGGCTGTGTGTTTCCACCTCGCCACTAAGTAAGCGTCTTGGCCTTGATCTGAATTGCAAATGATTAACTGGCCGCGTTCTTGCCAAGCATCAATGTTGTTCTGACGAATAGCGCCATTCAAGCTGGCAACTAAAAATTCACAGACTTGCTGTAACTGGCTAATAGTTTGGCTCATAGCGAATGCACTCCCGCACGGCCAAGACCAAGCAATAAGCGAATACTACGATTTGATTGCGCTAGTATTTGATTTTGCTGTTCAACATCTTCAGCTTTGTTATTACCCGTCTCTTTTTGATCAACTGCCGAAAAGTACCCCATAAGATCACTGTGTGAGCGGGCATACACGGCGCCACGGTAAACACTTTCTTGGCTTTGGCTAAACTGCGGCACACCATCAATCAGGGTGAAAGAAACATCCGTGTTACCTTTCGCAATATAATTATTAATTTGCTGCTGAACTTCTAACACACTGCGGTTTAGCGAATCAGCAATTACCGTTTCTTCATAATATTCAGGTATGCGGCGATGATTACGGAACTCTTCTGTGCTAAGCACAGGCCAGCCGCTATCAGCATCAATTTCAATGCTGTCATCTGCTGTATGTTCAAATCCGAATGTCATGCCATTTACCTTTGCATAGGGTCAGTGCAGTTAGCGTCACAGTGATTATTTAAAAGTCGCCTTTTAAAACACTCAGCTAATGCACTGGAGGGTTTGGAGACGGTTTGCTTACTGTGCGTTAAGCTCAGCAAGCGCTCTAATTCTCATCGCTATTTTGTTTCTTACGGTTTTAACTTGTGCGTGCTTATGCAGTTCCTGCGCTTTAGCTAAATAGCCATCGGCTTGCTGTAAGCGCTGCAAGTCGCCAACATGTGACGGCGTAACTTCGCCATTTTTCGTGCGCAATAACGCAAGGCCCGCAAATTTGTAATATTTAGACGTAACTTGCTCAGGTAATTTCCAATGATCCGCAACAAGCTTGAACACTTGACCGAAGTAAGGCTCAATGCTGTGGCCTTTTTCTGCTTGCGTTTGCGCCCAATCAAAAACAGTGTCGGCAATAAAACCAGGCCACTGGCGGCGAATGCTTTTAACCATGGGCTGGTTAAGCTCAATGGCGCGTAGTCCAAACTCGATGCCGCGACTGAGGTTGCCAACATCAAACAGCCATACAGTGCAATACGAGAAAATCGGGTTGTCTTCATTTTGTTTGCCTTCTTTCGTTAAGTAGTCTTCAACAATCGGTAACCACTTAGGCAGTAATACATCGCGTTTATGAGCTATTTTGTCAGCTCGGCGCACAAAGCCTTTAAGTCGTTTTAAGTCTTCGTCTAATTCAATTAGCTGTAGGTGCAGGCTGGGTGCATATTCACCACTGCCCGACACGCTTACTTTTTCGAGTTGCTTTTTTGCTGCGTTTTGCTCTTTGAATTGGAGGATTTTTGCTCCTCCGACGGCTTTTTTAACTCGTCAACTGTTTCCTTTAAATCGCTGTTCGCTTGGTTAATATCATCGGCGCTGTAAGCTAGGTCGCTGGCTGCATCGCTGGCTTTATCGGCGGCACTTTCAATGTTGCTTGCTGCACTACTTGCTTGCTCAGCACTTTCAGCTAATGACTCTGCAGCATCGTCAGCATTGGCTATGCTTGTGTTAAGCTCATCTGCTGTAGTTTCAACGTGCTTTACTTCAACGCTTTCAACATTTTTTTCATCAGGACGAGGGTCAAAATTCTTGTCAAAAAATGTGATGTTTTGATCAACATATTCTTGAGCGGTTTCAATCGCTTTTGACTCGTCACAACCCAATAACTTCGCTAGCAATTTAAGTGCAGTGTTATCTTGAGCAATGGTAATTTGCGAATTACCCGTTGTAGCTTTGTTTTCGCCTTCAGCTTTTGCAGCAAGGCGACGTTTTTTAAAATCAGCAATGGCACTCATGGCATTTACCTACTTTTAATTGGTATGCGTTGCTAGGCGGTTAATGGCCTAGCAACAGGTTTTAATTAACGATTAAGCTGCTGGGGCTGGACCAATGTTCATGGCTGCTTCGTCAACGGCGGCGTACACTTCAAACTCTTCAATTGCGTAGCCTTCTTGTCGCCAGTAAGAGTTTTCAAACTGCTTGCGGTCTTCTTCGTCTTTGGCTTTGCGGTGTGCTGTGCCTTTTTGCGTATAGATATGCAAGTTGCTTAAAATCGTTACGGCAATACGTTTACCCGGGAAGAACGGCGGCGTATAAGCGCGCATACCACCAATGTTTTTATCCATCTGCTGGGCAGCGACTTTTTCGCTTGGCTTGTCTGCCTGGTTCATCAATTTTGTTTGTGCTGTGGCTGTTAGGTCTGCACCTACTAGCACGACTAAACGCGGGTCATTACGCAATGACGGATGAATAAACGTATTTTTAAGCTCAGTAACAATGGCATCTAGCGTTTTGTACTCGCCATCTTTTAGCTCAGCGCTTGCATCAGGATTAAAGTAAATAGGGTCTGTCATGATTTGATCAGGCGCTTTTTCTTTAACGATTTGATGCCAGCCTTTGTTAACGTCTTCACCATTCGGGTTTGCAACTGGGTCTGTTGTCGCTTCTGCTGACACACCATTAAAGCCAACGCGCAGCATATCGAGTGCAAAACGTAGCGTGGCATTTTGGTTAATGAGCTTCATAAACTCATTTAAGTTACCGGCATTGGCCCAAGTAGATAACAGCGCCCATGTTGTTGCTGAACATGAATCGGTTTCAACCAATTCATAGGTATGACCATCAACGCCTTGCTCTGATGTAAAACGGCCACCCGCTTTACGACCTGTCGCAATACCGTAGTTACCTACTTTTACAACTTGGCCTTTAATCTGGTCCACCTGCATGGTGGTGATCATGCGTAAGAACTCGACCGACTCTAAAAGCGCGGCACGAAGCTTTGTTTCCATTGGGTCAGAAATGGCAAACTTATGTGATGCGTCTTCTACACCAAATGATTTTGCTACTTGCACCGAGTATTTTTGTAAAAACCCAGCGGCTGTTTGATTTAAGTGCATGCTTTATCTCGCTCTGTTATGCATTAATAAGAAGAAGAGCTGGGTTAAACCAGGTCTATGCTATCGCCGCCTAGTGGGTTAGGCTCTTGGTCTTCTTGCTCTTGGCTAAGCGCGTTAAATTTGCTTTCTAGGCCGGATACCTTTTGACTAACGCCATCCATCTTTTCTAAAAGCTGACTGAATTGCTCAGAAGTGACACCTGCTGCGCCTTTATCACCTTCTTGCTCTGCGGCTGGCGGGGTTTCTTCAGCCTTTGGTGGTTTCTCTTCGCCTGTTGGCTGTTTGCTGAATTTAGTTTCAAGGTCGGTCACCTTGCTTTCTAATCCTTCAAACTTGCCCATTAGGGCATCAAACTGTTCTTTGTTCATAGGTTCGTCCTCGGTGGAATCGTGTTGTTCATCAACACTCGGCTGTTCAGTGGTAAATAGGCTTGCCATTTGCGCAACTAAATTCATGAATTTAGATTGCTTATCTTTGGCTAAAGGTGTGGTTGGCTCTTCTTTGCTGAACACAAAGTCACTCATTTCAAGCGCTTCAAGCTGGCTATATTCATGACTTTTTTCAGTTTCGCCCATTGAGAACTTTAAGCGTGTAGTACCAGTTGATGCCGGTGTGTCAGTAACCGCTAAGCCCATCAAATAACAGCGACCTTCGCCCTTATAATCAGGATCAGGCTCAATCGACATGAATAGCTTTTGGTCTTCTTTATTGGCATCTAATAAGAATTTATTTGCGGTCAGTTTTACGAATAAACGTAACTTGCCACCTTTTTTAGCGGCTTTAACTTCATCAACTTCACCCCAGTTCTTACCTTCAAAAGGTCCCCAATTAGAACGAAAATGCTCAGGCCAAATAAGCGCGGTGTATTCATCAGCTGAATAGAGCTCGGCCATGTCTTCAATCCATGCTTTAGTAATTGTACGGCCGTCTACCGTTGCACCTTCAGTTGCTGCAATTACCCAACCTGTTTGTTTACTCATTACGCTGCCGTGTTGCTTAAAACCAATATTTAAGCGCAGCATAGCCCTAAAAAATGGGCGTTTCATTCGGTTTGGTTTTTAGAAATTCCTAGATTGAGATTCTAGGAAAAGGTAGGTTTTTTAGTCAGTTATAAGCTTATTATAAATGAATACACTGTCGCTAGTTATCAATTTTTACATGAGTAATTAGCACTTAAATGGCTTATTCACCGGAAATACGCGAAGCAGCAAAGCGGCTTTATTTACGACACTACACACCAAGTGAAATTCGTAGCGAATTAGACTTGCCTAATGATCGTGTTGTTTATTACTGGGCTGATAAATATAGCTGGCGCGACTTACTGCGTGAAGAAGAAGTCGACGAAGCCATTGCAAGACGCATTGTTTGTTTAACTGATATTAGCGATAAGACAGGTAATCAAATAAAAGAACTCGACATGCTTATTGAAAAGCATGTAAAGCTTAAAAAGCAACGTGCGCAAGAAGAAGCGGCAAAAAATCCGCAACCTCAAAATAGTCAGGCCAACTCAAATCAATCAAGTGGTAAAAGCAACTCAAAGCCAAAAGGCCGCAAACGTAAAAATGATGTAAGCCATTTAACCGAAGAAGATTTTGCCACCTGGTACGATTCACTGTTTGAATACCAAAAAACGATGCATGCAAACTTGCATCAACGTATTCGAAACATTCTTAAAAGCCGTCAAATTGGCGCAACCTATTACTTTGCAGGTGAAGCGTTTAAAGATGCGGTGTTAAGTGGTGATCCGCAAATATTCTTATCAGCCAGTCGTGCGCAAGCTGAGGTTTTCCGCAGTTACATTGTGGCAATTGCTCAAGAGTTCTTTGAGATTGAGTTAACCGGTAACCCAATTAACTTACACACAAAACACGGCGCTGCTGAGTTACGGTTCTTAAGTACGAATAGCAAAACAGCGCAAAGCTACCACGGTCATGTTTATGTAGATGAGTATTTTTGGATAGGTAAGTTTAACGAGCTCAATAAACTTGCCAGTGCCATGGCAACCCATAAAAAGTGGCGTAAGACTTACTTTTCAACGCCGTCAACAAAAGCACACCCCGCTTATACTTTTTGGACAGGTGATCACTGGCGACAAGGCCGTGCTGAACGTGAAGAAATAGAATTTCCTAGTTTTGATGAATTACGCGATGGCGGCAGACTTTGCCCAGATAAACAATGGCGCTATGTTGTTACCATTGTTGATGCGCAAAACGGGGGTTGTGACCTCTTTGACATTGACGAACTGCGCGATGAATACAACGCCGATGATTTTAATAACCTGTTTATGTGCATCTTTGTTGATGATGCAGACAGTATATTTAAATTCAGCGACCTTGAAAAATGCATGGTCGATTCATCCCGTTGGCAAGATCACAAACCAAGTGCAGCACAACCATTTGGTAACCGCGAGGTATGGCTAGGTTACGACCCTTCACGCACCCGCGACAATGCAGCTTTAGTGGTTGTTGCCCCGCCAGAAAAATCGGGTGAAAAGTTCCGTATACTCGAAAAACACTACTGGCGCGGGATGAACTTTTCACACCACGTAAGTGAGATTCAGAAGGTATACGCAAAGTATCGCGTTACCTACATTGGCGTTGATACCACCGGCATTGGTGCGGGTGTGTTTGATTCAATAAGCACACTTTATCCGCGTGAAGCCACCGCCATACATTACAGCGTAGGCAGTAAAACCCGCTTAGTACTTAAAATGATCGACCTAATTGAAGGTGGCCGAATTGAATGGGATGCAACCCATAAAGATATAGCAATGAGCTGCCTATCAATACGCCGTACCAATACCGATTCAGGTGGCGCGATTACGTTTAAAGCCAGCCGTGATAACACCATAGGCCATGCAGATGTATTTTTTGCTATCAGCCACGCTGTTATTAACGAACCCCTTAACCATGCACATAAGAGAAAATCACGATGGACCATGCAGAATTAGATCTAAACGCTGAGCAACAAGCAGACCAGCCAACCAAAAAGAATGCGCCCGTTGTGTTTAGCTTACCCGAACAAGTTATGCCAGATATGTGGCTAACCGATTATGACTCGCTGTTTTATAACGATATGGACGGTTATTGGGAGCCGCCCGTAGACCGTCATTTATTAGCAAATCTTACTCGCCGCAATGCCCAGCACGGCGGCATTGTTGTTAGCCGCGCCAATATGGCAGCTGGCCGTTATATATCGGGCGGTATGAGTGCCCAACAAGTACAGGCTGCATTTTTAAATCTAGTGCAATTTGGTGATGTGGCATTGCTTAAAATTCGCAACGGCTTTAAGCAACCGGTGCGATTATTCCCGTTGCCAAGTTATCGCACTCGAGCGGCTGGTGATGGTGGCGCCGTAGTGCTTGAACGTAACAATCAAGTGAGAAAATACAAAGCCCGCGATATCATTTGGATTAAACAGTATGATCCTGTTCAACAAGTATATGGTTGCCCTGATTACTTAGGCGGTTTACAAGCGACGCTTTTAAATGAAGATGCGACCCTGTTTCGCCGTAAATACTACATCAACGGCGCGCACATGGGGTTTATCATGTATGCAACTGATCCTAACTTAGACCCTGAAGTTGAAGACGATATCAAAGAGAAAATTCAAGATAGTAAGGGCGTGGGAAATTTCCGCTCGTTGTTCGTGAATATTCCTGACGGTAAAGAAAAAGGCTTACAAATAATCCCTGTCGGTAACTTTGAAAGTAAAGATGAGTTTATGAACGTGAAAAACGTATCAGCACAAGATGTGCTGAACGCTCATCGTTTTCCACCAGGCTTATCTGGCATTATTCCATCTAACACGGCTGGCCTTGGCGACCCAACTAAATACGATGCCATGTATTTTAAAAACGAGACTAAACCGTTAATCAAAAATATGGTCGATGCGGTTGAACAAGATCCTGAAATAGGCATCAAGTTAAAACTTAAGTTTGATTTTATGATTTAATTTGTAATCTTAGTTCTTTAGAAAAGATACATACTTTTGCCTAGTCTCTTTTCTTAATTACATATGCTTTACGTTTATTATAAACATGATAATGCTTTTCTGTGTGGCTCTTACTTCCTAAGTATAAGAAGAGCAAAAAAAACAAGACAATTATAAATATAACTACTTGATAAATGAAATATGGCTGCTGAAATGACCAGTCAAAAACACTTACTATAAGCCCTAACCAAACTATTATCGTGAAAAAGCTTACCCACTGATTAATTTTAGAAACAGATAATTTTGCAGGTGAAGTAATAATGCCTTTTGAGAAAAAACTCTCTTGAGGCCGTTCAAGAGTCACTTTGTAGAGGGGACCAATGACTTTATCTTCCAACATATTCACATGATTTTCCCAGTTTTCCTGCCAATACTTACTTCCTTTATTGACTAGAAACCAAGCAACTGAGAAAAACAGACCTAAATTAGCTATAATAAATACATAGATCATTTTATAACTCACATCGGGGAAACCCTTTGCTGAAAAAACAGCGAAAAAGCCTGCAAAAGTTACAGCAATCAGGGCCCAAAAATAAGTCGCTCGTTTCCAATACAGTTCTATTTCAAATTTTCTAATATCTAGAGCAT
>Ga0209272_10002399_pt1 | contig 10543 bp, 6 predicted proteins | sample tdDd002_FD_187125 | JGI IMG/M metagenome (GOLD analysis project Ga0209272, IMG submission 187125) | Marine sediment microbial communities from the Atlantic coast under amendment with organic carbon and nitrate - tdDd00.2 (SPAdes)... | ecosystem: Environmental > Aquatic > Marine > Coastal >... | reverse complement strand
GCAATCTCTGCTGACTCTTTGTTCGATGCTTTCACAAATGGGAATTTACCCATACGCTTTTTCACCTTTGGTGCTTCTACTGCAGCAAGCTTACGAATGCGTGCCACGAAAAAGCCCTCACAGTCATAGACTTGCGGGAAAATATGCAAGAAGCCTTCTTCTGTAAGCGCCGCTTCGGCATTTTCGAACAGATCTTTTAAGCTTTCGAATTCAACCGCGTCACCAAATGTCTCTTTCAGGTGATGACAAACTTGTTGGTTTTCTTCCGTGCTTAGCGTACAGGTTGAATAAACCATTACGCCGCCTGGCTTTAGAGCGTGGAACGCACTTTCAATCAGGTCTTTCTGAGTATCTGCAATTTCCACTACTGACGCTTGCGTCCAGTTTTTCATTGCATCTTCATCTTTACGAACCGTACCTTCACCGGAACAAGGTGCGTCGAGTAAAACGGCATCAAACTGTTCAGGTAGCCAACCACCAAAGACACGGCCATCGAAGTTGCTAAGCGCGGCGTTACGAACGCCACAACGTTCGATGTTGGCGTGTAACACTTTGACACGACTCGCTGCGTATTCATTTGCAACCAATATGCCTTCGTTATTCATCAACGCGGCGATTTGAGTCGTTTTAGAACCTGGCGCTGCGGCAGTATCTAGAACGGCATCGTATAACTCATCGTTCATGAATAGGGCAGATACAGGCATCATAGAGCTGGCTTCTTGAATGTAGAAAAGGCCAGACATGTGCTCAGCAGTATTTCCAAGAGGTACAATCGACTCATCAGCTTCGATCCAAAAACCTGTTTCACACCAGGGTACAGGGAAAAGTGTCCAGCCTTTTGCTTCTGCGCGCTCTAGAAACGCTTCTACACTTATCTTCAGTGTGTTTACACGAATACTTTTGCGAAGTGGCTTTTGGCACGATGCGATAAAGTCTTCCATGTTAAGGTGAGCAGGGAGAATAGTTTGGATTTTTTCCAGAAAAGCTTCTGGGATGTAAACATTAGGATGCAAAGTGAAATCTCGATTGCAGAATTTGCTGCAAATAATATACGAAAGCGACTCAGAAACGAATAGTCATGCGGCGATGGTCATAAAAAAAGAGCAGCGATTGCTGCTCTTTAGATCGAGATTATTATCGCTTCTCGCGATTACGGTTTAGGAATGGCGGTGCGCCATTTTGACCAGTTCTCGTCTGCTTGTGGGTACAGATAGAATGATTGACCATCTTTTGCCGCAGGCGGGATTTGTGATTGTTCCGGGGTAGAGAAAGCAATACCGCCACGAACTAAGCTATCAAATGTGCCTGCTTTGATGTTCGCGCCAGTAATGCCAATTGATACATCTACACCTGAGACATTCCAGAACACACTATTTTGACGAACAAGGTAAGCGTATTCAGGTTGTATCTCAATCTTAGTGACAATACGATCCGCAAACTCGCCAAGACGAACATCAGTCACGCTGCCAACCTCCATTTGACGGTATAGAATTGGGGTGCCAACCTGAACTGAACCTCGCTGCTCACTTTGAAGTGTGAACGAGACGCCTTTTTCTGCTTGCTGACTTTTAGCTAAATCAAATTTAAATTTTTCTGTACCATGACCAGGTTCAACACTGATTGATTTCGAGACCAACGCACCTAAGTTTTTCACGCCACCTATCCCTATCTCGGGTTCAGTTAGCCAGAAGTGTGAGCCTTTAACTGCAACATCATTGACAAACTCTGGCAGAATTCGAGCGGTGACGTCGATATGCTCTTGTTTAAAGTTCGGTACAACTAATGTAACTTCACCGACTTTCACTCCTTGGTAATTAATCGGCATGCCTTTTGTTACTTCTTGAGTCCCATCGGTGACCAGTTCAATGATTCGGCCAAACTTACGCGCTTTGTTCTGGTCATTATAAAGCTTCCAGTTCTGTCCTATTTTATTCTCAATCCCTGGAATAGAGTCGAAGGCGATACCGCCTTTTATCAGCGTTTTTAATGGATGAGCTTTGACGCTAATACCAGCCAATGACGCTTCAACTTCTACTCCTGAACGGTTCCAAAATACCGTTTGGTTAGTAAGTAGGTGTGCATAGCGATTTTCAATTGTCGCTTTTACAATTACACCGCCATCAACAAGGTTGAAGTCAGAGACACTTCCGACAGGAAGGTTGCGGTAGAGTAGAGGACTGCCTTTTGAAATAGGAGGAAGCTCGTTGGCAAAGAGCGTCAAAGTTTGTGACCCGCTTTGGTTATATTTTGCTAATTCCGCAAGAGAAGCACTTTGGAACAATTGATACTCGCTAGTGATGGACTCTTTTCCTTCACTAACAAAACTGATTGAACCGGTTAGAAGCTGCTTTGCTGGTGGCACGGTGACGCTTAAACCTGATTCAGTTAACTCAGCAGAAGCACTGCCGGTCACATAGAAGCGGTTATTAGATTTAATTAAGTGCTTGAACTCATGGTCAATGAGGACATCCATAAACACTTCATGTTTGACTTGTGTAGCGCTCTCTTTATCCAGCAAGCCAACGTTGATAATCGAACCTACAACGATTCCTTTGTATAAGACATTTGCCCCAGTATCTAAGCCAAATGAGTTGTCTGACACTAAGCGAATGGCGATAGACTTTTCTTGCTGTTGATTGAAATCTGTTTTACGAATAGCACTGAAACGACGAGCGCGATCGCCTTGCTCTGGGACGATGGTAAGGAAATTACCGCGAACTAGGTTAGTGATATTTTCCACCCCAGAGAGTGACACTTTCGCTTCTTCTAAGATGAACTTTGTATTTGTTGTTAGCATGTCACTAAACGCTGGCTGAATCGCAGCAGAGGCGAGAATTAACTCTCTACCCTCAGATAGCCCCAAGTCTGTGATTTGGCCAATCTCAATGCCGCGGTACATGATTGGTGCGCCTTCACCGCTAATATTGTTGTCGTCGGGTAGTGCGATCTTAATCGGAATACCTCGACCAGCCGTTTTTAGATCGCGATACAGTCTGAACTGCTTGTTTTCTTCTACTGGTTCACCATCATCCGGGGAATCAACGGCTATTGCCCCACCAAGAAGGGCGCTCATGCTCTCTAAACGAACATCTACGCCATCAAAACCGATGCTCGCACCAATACCACTCACATTCCAAAAGCGACTTCGGTTATTAATAATGTGTCGGTACTGCTCTTGAATGTTGGCATGGATCGAAATGGATTTTGCGTCTTCATTTAACTGGTAGCTGTACACTTCGCCGATAGGGATCTTTTTATAGACAATCTGAGACCCAACCGACACGCCACCCAAATCCTTACTCTTGAGTATGATATTAAGACCTTGAGTGACGCGAAGATCAGTAGGTGCTGAATCTAAAGCATGAAATGTTGTTTCGTATTCTTTGCTATTGCCTGGCTGAATAGAAATATAGTTACCAGAAACTAAGGCGTCTAAGCCGGAGACACCAGACAAACTCGCCGTCGGTTTAACTAGCCAAAATCGTGTACTTTCATTCAATAGCTTTGTGGCTTCTGGATATATATCCGCATCAACGTAGATGTTACTGAGGTCCTCAGATAAGTTGATGTCTCTGACGATACCTACCTCTAACCCTTGATATCGGATCGTCGTTCTACCAGCGACTAATCCCGCCGCGTCAGAAAAGTAAATTTGTACCCGTTGACCGGCATCGTGAATGGATTTAACCACTAACCAGCCAGCAAGTACCATGGTAAGAATAGGTAATAGCCAAAGAGGAGAAAGGCCAATACTTTTCTTTACGTCAGGGGAGTAAGAATTTTGAGAACTATTCTGAACACTCATTTATGAACTCTTTTTTTATAGTCTGGAGCATTATCCCAAATAAGCCTTGGGTCTATGCTATCTGCTGCGAGCATAGTTAAAACAACTACTATTCCAAATGCGACTGCACCATAACCTGGTGTGAAATCTAAAATCTGTCCACGGTCGACTAGCGTCATCATTATTGAAATAACGAATAAATCCATTACTGACCATTTGCCAACCCATTTTACAGCGAAGTAAACCATCATACGCTGTTTATGAAATACAGAACGCTTGAACTTGATGCAAAGTAGGATATAGGCCAAACCTAAAATCTTGATGACGGGGACGATGATACTGGCGACAAATATAATTATTGCAATACCGTACATGCCATTTTTAACTAATCCAGCAACACCTGAAAAGATTGTATCTTCTAAACGTCGTCCATTTGTGATCAAGATAGATATAGGAATTAAGTTAGCGGGGAAGATTGCAATCGTCGCTGCAATTAAGTACGCCCACGTTTTTTGAATGGAGTTTGGTTTTCGATGATATAGCACATGATGGCATCGTTGACATTTATCACCTTCGGGCTGTGAAAGGTGACACTCATGACAATGAATATCTTTGTGCTCGAAGTGAAAAGTTCGTTCTGGTTGCCAGGCTTCCCAATATCGACGAACGCTGATACGGGTGATTAATAATACAGTAAACAATTGAAGGAGAACTAAGCCAATAAGCCCAGGACCAACGAAAATATCTGAGTAATCTTGGAGCTTAAAACATGAAATGGCGATGCTAACAAGAAATACGTCAATCATCACCCAATGCTTTAGGTGTTGAACAAGCCAGAGTGAGATACGCATACCGTTAAACCAGCGGATCTTCATCGATGCATGAGCGACGACAACAGAGCTACAAACGATAAATGGAGCTAGAGAACTACAAAATAGAATCAAAAGTGACAGTGCAACGAAACCTTCGTCCATTAACGTAATCATTCCAGCAGGGAGAGTTGCCGGGATCATGACCCCAACTAAACGAATACTGATGAAGTCAAAGAAGTGGGAAGGGATGAACAGTAATAAGCAAGTGACGGCAATTGCCAGATTCCCAGAAAGGCTAGGAGAGCCTCCACGATAAAGTTGCGTGCCACACCGAGGGCAATATGCGTGTTTCCCTCTAGGTAGAAGGAGGGTATCGACAGGTAATTCGCAACCCTGACATAGTCTGACATTGTCAGGGTTATTTGCATGCTTATCTAGAGAGGCCAATATGACCTCCCTGCAATAATACTAAACGTGGGACTGAACTCCCCCGTATAACGTTTGGTACAAACCTTCTTGTTCAACTAACTCACCATGCGTGCCCGACTGGGTGACTTTTCCATCTTCAAGTACGTAAATTAAATCAGCTTGTTTTACTGCAGACAGCCTGTGCGCAACGATTAAAGTGGTTCTGCCGTTCAGAAACTCTGTTAACGCCTTATGGAGCGCTGCTTCCGTAGCGGTATCTAATGCTGATGTCGCCTCATCAAGTATTACAAACTGAGGATCGCTTAACACCATACGAGCAATGGCCAATCTCTGTCTTTGTCCACCAGACAATCGGATACCGTTCCGACCGATTTGGGTGTTTAAACCATTGTCTAATTGCTTCATTACGTCTTGTAACTGAGCAACTTCTAATGCGCGCCACAAAGACAACTCATCAAAGTCACCACCAAGCGTAAGATTATGCCTTAGCGTGTCGTTAAATAATATAGGTTGCTGTAATACAACGGCAATTTTATTACGAATTACATCGAAGCTTATATCTTCACTGAGTTCATCATTAAAACGTATGTATCCAGAGTTTTGTCGATAAACACCAATTAATAGTTGGATCAGTGTGGATTTACCTCCACCAGAAGCACCAACCAGTGCCACTTTTTTACCCGGTGGAATGTGCAGTGAGAGGTTATCCAAGACCTTTACCTCACTATTGTATGAAAAATCTACATTCTCGATTTTAACATCAACTTCTTGGCCTTTGTTGAAAGGATTTACCTTAGAAACAGGTCTATGTTCTTCCTCGAGTTCAAGAAGGTCATTGATGCGTTTTAGGGCAGCTTTAGCGCTGTACCAAGAAAACTGAATGCCTAATAGCTCTTGTACTGGGGACAACATAAACCAAAGATAGCCAAAGACCGCAAAAATCTGACCGATGGTGAGGTCACTGAACATCACCATGAGCATTGCGACGGCACGGAAAAGTTCAAAACCGATTAAGAAAAGAAGGAAGGACACACGACCAGCTGCTTCTGACTGCCAGGCGTATTTGTCTGCGTCGATACGGATCTGGTCAGCATCAAATTTTAACTGTTGAAGAAACTCACGCTCTTTGTTGGCTGCTCGCAATTGGTAGATACCATCTAAAGTTTCAACCAATCGGTTTTGGAAAACTTCGAATGAGTGGTTCTCTTTACGCTTAAGATGTTTGACCGTACTTCCCAGCTTACGTGAAAAGTAGATAACAATAGGGTTCACTAGAAGAATGAATAATCCAAGACGCCAGTCTAACCACAAGAGAATGATGGCCGTACCTATGACGGTGAGTAAGCTAATAACAAATTTAGCTAACGTAGAACCGATAAACTTATCTATGGTCTCTATGTCAGTGATAAGGTGAGCGTTGATGCCACCGCTACCTTTTGTTTCATATTGGCGAATACTTATCCGACCAAGTTTGTCGATCATCTTGCTTCTCATTCCATAAGTAATCGTCTTTGAAACAAGAGTAAACTGGCGGCTTTGAACTATGTTAAGCGCTTGGCTGGCAGCACGCATGAGAACAACAAGGAAGAGAGTAAAGAAGATATAACCCGTAGGAGTATGCCATGCCTCTGGTAAAACAAGATTCATGGCTGCCAAACCAGAAGCTGGCTTATCGAGTAATACTTCATCGACCATAAGTGGCATCAGAAGTGGGATAGGAACACTAATCAGAGTTGCTAAAACCGCAATAAAGTTAGCCAAAGCCAATTTAGACTTGTGCTTTTTTGCTTGAGTTATCAACCAAGAACGGCTAATAGTGTCATTTTGTGAAGTCATTGTAATGAGAATAAGTCCTATTAAATTTTAGGCGAGCATTGTATTCACTAATAATGGAAGCCTCAACAGAATAATTTGGAAGTTAATATGACCATAGAACAATACCAAACACTTACCAAACAGGCGGTTGCACTTATCGAGTCGGAACCGGATTTAATTGCAAATCTTGCGAACATAAGTTCCCTTCTATTTATGGAACTAGAAAACCTAAATTGGGCGGGATTTTATTTGAAAAAAGGAAACGAGCTCGTTCTTGGTCCGTTTCAAGGTAAACCCGCTTGTGTGCGTATCCCTATGGGGCGAGGAGTATGCGGAACTGCGGCGCAAACTAATCGCGTACAAAGAGTGTACGACGTACACGAGTTTGAAGGTCATATAGCGTGTGATGCAGCAAGTAACTCAGAAATAGTTCTGCCATTTACGATCAATGGGGAAGTGGCTGGTGTACTTGATATTGATAGCCCAAGTATTGGTCGTTTTAATGAAATTGATGAGCAAGGCCTCACACATTTCATGTTAGAAGTAGAAAAGCTGCTTAATTCGCACGCTAACGACGCATAAATTCGCCCTCGAGTGTGGTTTTTCCTTGGCATGTCACTATAATACGAGAATATTTTTCTTAATGCTTCGCGGAAATCCGCTCAAATCAGGAACCCTCATGACTGAAAAGTTAAAAAACAGCAAAGAAGTTATCGCATATATTGCTGAATGTTTCCCTAAGTGCTTTACTTTAGAAGGTGAAGCAAAGCCTCTGAAAATTGGTATTTTTCAAGATCTTGCGGAACGTCTAAATGAAGACGAAAAAGTAAGCAAAACTCAGCTTCGTGCAGCGTTAAGACAGTACACTTCATCATGGCGTTACCTACACGGTGTAAAACCTGGTGCGGTACGTGTTGATCTAGATGGCAACCCTTGTGGTGAACTAGAAGAAGAGCACGTAGATCACGCTAAAGCAACACTAGCTGAGAGCAAAGCTAAAGTGCAGGCTCGTCGTAAAGAGCAAGCTCAAAAGGCTCGTGAAGAAGGTAAAGCTAAGGCAAAACCATCGGCTAAAAAACCTCAACAGCCTCGTCGTACTAACAAACCAAAAGTACAAAAAGAGAATAAGCCTGTAGAAACACGCGCATTAAACGCTGATGAAATCACAGTAGGCAATGCAGTAAACGTGAACATGGGTAAAGGAAACATGGCAGCGACCATTGTTGAAGTCAATAAGGATGATGTACGTGTTCAACTTGCTAACGGCCTACAAATGGTTGTAAAAGCGGAGCACTTGCGCGCATAAGGGAGATACTCCTACGCATGAATTGCCGTTCAAAAGTGACACTGATTGCTGCTAGCTTAATGCTAGCAGCTTCAGCTCAGGCTCTAGAAGCCAAACTAAACAAAGATGATTTGCCGGTTCTCGCTCCTGAAGTTCAGCACGAAACAGCCAGCAAACGTGTAACATCTCGATTCACACGATCTCACTATAAGCACTTCAATCTTAACGATGATTTCTCCAAAGCGATCTTTGAGCGCTACGTAGAAATGCTTGATTACAATAGAAATATTTTTACTCAAGCCGATATCGACTCTTTCAAAGATTGGTCAATCAGCCTTGATGATCAACTTAAAGCTGGCAACAACAAGATTGCTTTTGATGTTTATAACCTTTCGATGCAGAAGCGCTTTGATCGTTTCGCCTACGCACTGACTCTACTCGATAACGAAATCAAGTTTGATACTGATGAATTTATTGAATTAGATCGCTCTGAAGCTGCTTGGCCAAAAGATGAAGCGGAATTGAATGAACTGTGGCGTAAGCGTGTTAAATATGACGCTCTTAACCTCAAGATGACTGGTAAAGAATGGCCAGAAATTAAAGAGGTATTAGAGAAGCGTTATAACAACGCAATGAAACGTATCACTCAAACTCGCAACGAAGATGCTTTCCAACTTTACATGAACGCTTTCGCTCGTGAAGTTGATCCTCATACCAGCTATTTGTCCCCACGAAATGCAGAACAGTTCCAGTCAGAAATGAACCTTTCCCTAGAAGGAATTGGTGCTGTGCTTCAAATGACGGATGATTATACCGTTATTCGATCCTTAGTGGCTGGTGGACCAGCATCTAAGAGCAAACAGCTAGGTGAGGGCGACCGAATTATTGGTGTTGGTCAAGATGGCGAAGAAGTTGTAGACGTGATTGGTTGGCGTCTTGATGATGTCGTACAGTTAATTAAGGGGCCAAAAGGCACTAAAGTTAATCTGCAAGTCTTGCCAGAAGGTAAAGATGCGAAGAGTTACGTTGTCACTATTGTCCGTGATAAAGTACGTCTAGAAGATCGTGCAGTTAAATCTGAAATTATCGAGAAAGATGGCAAGAAGATAGGGGTACTTGAAGTTCCTAGCTTCTATGTGGGTCTTTCTAAAGATACCGATAAACTGCTATCTGAGCTGAAATCGAAAAACGTTGATGGCGTGATCGTAGATCTGCGTAACAACGGTGGTGGTGCACTGACTGAAGCAACGGCATTAACAGGTCTCTTTATTAAAGAAGGTCCAGTTGTGCAAGTTCGTGATAGTTACGGTCGTATCAAAGTGAATGCGGATACCGATGGTGAAGTTAGCTACGATGGTCCTCTCACAGTGTTGATCAACCGCTACAGTGCTTCGGCGTCTGAGATCTTTGCGGCGGCAATGCAGGATTACAACCGCGCAGTCATTCTTGGCGAAAACTCTTTTGGTAAGGGTACTGTACAGCAGCACCGTTCATTAAATCATATCTATGATTTGTTTGATAAGGAGCTGGGCTACGTTCAATACACGATTCAAAAGTTTTACCGTATTGATGGTGGCAGCACTCAGAACCGTGGTGTAGCGCCAGACATCGCTTATCCAACTCCGGTTGAGCCAAGTGAAACAGGTGAAAGTGTTGAAGACAATGCGCTGCCTTGGGATAGCATTGATAAAGCAAAATATCAGACTTTCCCTAGTAATGAAGCACTTGTGACTGAGCTAACTGAGCTTCATAACAAACGAATTGCCGACGAAATGGAATTCCGATTCATTAAAGAAGATATCGAGAAGTACCGTAAAGAGAAAGACGATAACTTATTGTCTCTTAACGAGAAAGTACGTGAAGACGAATCGGATAAAGCGGAAGCATTACGTTTAGAGCGCATTAATGAACGTCAGACTGCAATGGGTAAAGAACCATTCAAGACGTTAGACGATGTGCCAAAAGACTACGAAGCCCCAGATGTTTATTTAGATGAATCTGTCGCGGTGATGGTTGATATGCTTAAGAGCTAAGTATTCAGTCATAACGACTAGCAATTCAATACAAAAAGAGCGAGTCATTTCGATTCGCTCTTTTTTTGTGTGCTTTTACCGTAATGTTTACGCTAAATACGATGATTCATACTCTTAATTCTCACCAATAATTTACGTGATCTAGATCAAATATATCGCAAAAATGAGTTCTAGTGCCTAAGCTAAAAGAAAACGATAAGGATACCGTTATGAAATGGTTTGTTGTTTTACTTAGCTTTTGTTGCTTCAGTGTTTTTAGTGCGGAAATAAACAAAGAAGACGAACTTAGTCATTTTGATACACCTTTTCTCATCGGTGACTGGTATTTAATGAATCCTAATCCTGATGATTCTGCTGAAAACTTCAGAGCCATTAAGCTGACTCT
>Ga0209272_10002397_pt1 | contig 10553 bp, 7 predicted proteins | sample tdDd002_FD_187125 | JGI IMG/M metagenome (GOLD analysis project Ga0209272, IMG submission 187125) | Marine sediment microbial communities from the Atlantic coast under amendment with organic carbon and nitrate - tdDd00.2 (SPAdes)... | ecosystem: Environmental > Aquatic > Marine > Coastal >... | reverse complement strand
GGTGACATTACCTCGTATGTCTGAGAAGGCTCAGCCACTTTCGATAACGGTACTTGCTTATTGTTACGCTGACGCTTCGACTTAGTGATATCCCCTAGCTCCATAATATCTTTGATATTACGTTTCAAAGCTTGTGGCTCAATGCCCATCTTCTCATTGTAAGCTCGCTGCTTTTCACGACGTCGGTCGGTTTCATCCATCGCCTTTTTCATCGACTTCGTGATCGAGTCCGCATACAAAATGGCTTTACCTTCGAGGTTACGTGCCGCTCGTCCAATCGTCTGAATCAGGGAGCGTTCAGATCGCAAGAAGCCCTCTTTATCCGCATCAAGAATCGCTACTAATGAGACTTCTGGCATGTCCAGGCCTTCTCGTAATAAGTTGATGCCCACCAGCACATCAAACTCACCTAAGCGAAGATCACGGATAATCTCGACACGCTCTACCGTATCGATATCAGAGTGAAGGTAGCGAACTCTAACATCATGCTCATGCAGGTACTCGGTTAAGTCTTCCGCCATGCGCTTAGTTAGTGTCGTTACCAGAACACGCTCCTCTTTCGCAGAACGGATTCGAATCTCAGACAACAGATCATCGACTTGAGTGGCAACTGGGCGAACTTCTAACTCAGGGTCGAGTAGACCTGTTGGACGCACAACCTGATCAGCTATCTCGTCGGCTGATTTTTCCAGCTCATAATTACCAGGTGTTGCCGAGACAAATATCGTCTGCGGCGAAATCGCTTCGAATTCTTCAAACTTCATCGGACGGTTATCCAACGCTGAAGGCAGGCGGAAACCAAACTCAACCAGTGTTTCTTTACGGGAACGGTCACCTTTATACATCGCGCCAATTTGCGGAACCGTCACGTGGGACTCATCGATGATCAGCAAACCATCGTGAGGCAAATAATCAAATAGTGTCGGTGGCGGCTCACCCTCAGCACGGCCACTCAAGTAACGAGAGTAGTTTTCGATACCTGAACAGAAGCCCAGCTCGTTCATCATCTCAATATCGAATTGGGTGCGTTGGCTGATGCGTTGTTCTTCTAGAAGCTTATTATTATCCAGAAGCTGCTTCTTACGCACTTCAAGCTCACCTTTGATGCTTTCAATCGCATCAAGAATACGCTCACGTGGCGTAACATAGTGCGTCTTTGGATAAATAGTATAACGCGGCAAGTCGCGCTGTTTGACCACTCCAGTCAATGGGTCGAATACGCTAATGCAATCGACTTCATCGTCAAACATCTCTACACGTACAGCATCTTGGTCTGATTCGGCCGGGAAGATGTCAATCACTTCACCTCGAACACGGAACTGGCCACGTTCAAATGCAACGTCATTGCGTGAGTATTGCAGCTCTGCAAGGCGGCGTAGCATATCGCGCTGATCAATCACATCACCGCGACGTAAGTGCAACATCATTTGTAAATAGGATTCAGGGTCACCCAAACCATAGATAGCCGATACCGACGCGACAATAATGGCATCTTTACGTTCTAGTAGTGCTTTTGTAGCGGACAAACGCATTTGTTCAATATGCGCGTTAACTGAAGCGTCTTTCTCGATAAACGTATCCGTGGTCGGAACGTACGCTTCTGGCTGGTAGTAGTCGTAGTACGACACAAAGTATTCCACCGCGTTATTGGGAAAGAAAGACTTCATTTCGCCGTACAATTGAGCAGCTAAGGTTTTATTAGGGGCAAGAAGAATCGCTGGTCGCTGTGCTTCTGCGATCACATTTGCCAGTGTGAATGTTTTACCCGACCCCGTTACACCCAACAGTGTCTGATGGGCAAGACCAGCATCTAACCCTTCTAACAACTGCTTAATAGCGGTTGGCTGATCACCAGATGGCTGATATTCAGAGACCAGTTCATAAACTTTACTCATACCCTTCCTCAAATTTACTGCACTTTAGCTGTATATATATACACCTTGGTAGTTTAAATCTATGCCTAATTGAATTTTATAGCGCATTGTTATGAAATTTTAAACGATGTAGTTTTTACTCTAGCCTTCTCAAAGCGAGTCTGTTATAGTCTTTCGCCCTGATCGATGACCTCCTGTGATTATCAATTCTTAGTTTCCACAACTTTTCCCCAAAATATCGTTCTACAAGCTTTTATCCCCAAAAGCCGAAATTTTATCCACCACCTTAATTCTAAGTAAAAGACAAGCAAAACCCCTGTTTTATTTAGATTTAATCCCAATTTATTTAAATATCCCTTCGCTTAAAAGTTGTTCAGTTTCATATAAAACGCCTTTACCCAGATCTCATCAACATAGTTATCCACAATTTTGGTGGATAAGTAACTCCAGCCCTTAACTGGCAAGGTGTACAAAAAAGTAAAGAAAAAAAACTATTCTTTTTTGCGAAAAATCTATTTTTTGGTGTTGACAGAAACATAGGTGCTCGGTAAGATTCGCCCCGCTTTCAAGCAAAGCAATTCCTCCTTAGCTCAGTTGGTAGAGCGACGGACTGTTAATCCGCAGGTCGCTGGTTCAAGTCCAGCAGGAGGAGCCAAATTCAGAGAAGCCGCGTCTAAGACGCGGCTTTTTCGTATCTAGCGATCCACCTATACAAACTACCACCTATCTTGCAACAAAAGCTCTTCCCAGAAACACGCTTTTGTTCTTCCCCTGATGTTAGTTGACTACCAGCAAAGCCACGTTAAATCAGCAGCACTAATTGCGTTTTACTTTGTTAACAACCATTCACCAAACTTTTCAATTTCTTATTAATTCATCCGCTCACATCACATACACGTATAATTTTCCATCGGGTGCATAAAACCACACCGTTCTCTGGTTGTTATTGGTGTCACAAAACACGATAATATTGGGATCGGATTTTAAGAACGTAATAACTATGACCGAATATATTTTGTTGTTGGTCGGCACTGTGCTGGTGAACAACTTTGTACTGGTGAAGTTTTTAGGCTTGTGTCCTTTTATGGGCGTGTCTAAAAAACTGGAAACAGCAATTGGCATGGGCTTAGCTACAACTTTTGTACTAACGCTCGCGTCTGTGTGTGCCTACTTGGTGGAAAGCTACGTTTTGCGTCCACTAGGCATCGAATATTTACGAACCATGAGCTTCATTTTGGTGATCGCTGTTGTTGTACAGTTCACCGAAATGGTCGTGCACAAAACCAGCCCGACGCTTTATCGACTGTTGGGTATTTTCCTACCTTTGATCACAACGAACTGTGCGGTTCTGGGTGTTGCTCTGCTTAACATCAATGAGAACCACAACTTTATCGAATCGATCATTTACGGTTTTGGCGCTGCGGTTGGCTTCTCTTTGGTACTGATCCTATTTGCGTCAATGCGTGAACGTATTGCTGCTGCTGACGTGCCAGTGCCGTTTAAAGGCGCATCGATTGCGATGATTACTGCAGGCCTGATGTCTCTTGCCTTTATGGGCTTTACAGGTTTGGTGAAGTAAACGATGAGTACGATTTTAATTGCGATCATCGCTCTTGCTGCCCTCGCCGCTGTATTTGGGGCCATACTTGGTTTTGCATCGATTCGCTTCAAAGTCGAAGCGGATCCAATTGTCGATCAAATCGATTCTATCCTACCGCAAACTCAGTGTGGCCAATGTGGCTACCCTGGTTGTCGTCCATACGCAGAAGCAATCGCGAATGGCGATAAAATCAATAAATGTCCTCCAGGCGGTCAAGCGACCATTGAAAAACTGGCGGATCTAATGGGCGTCGAAGCGGAAGAGTCGGCACACGATCTCGACAGCAAAGTCAAAACCGTTGCTTTCATCCATGAAGATATGTGTATCGGTTGTACCAAGTGTATTCAAGCGTGTCCTGTGGATGCGATTGTTGGTGGTACTAAAGCCCTTCATACCGTTATCAAAGACGAGTGTACCGGTTGTGACTTGTGTGTTGCTCCTTGTCCAACTGACTGTATTGAAATGATTCCTGTGGAAACCACCACAGAGAGCTGGAAGTGGAAGCTTAACGCTATTCCAGTAGTTAACATTACGGATGCTGCCAACGCAGCGAACGTGACTGATTCAATTAAATAAGGTTTCGTATGTTGTCTTTGATTGAACAAATTCGTACTGGTTCGCTATGGGATTTCCCAGGCGGCGTGCATCCGGCAGAAAACAAAAAGCAATCCAACAAAACTGAATTGGTTCATGCAGCCATTCCGTCGGAAATCGTCCTACCTCTGAAACAACACATCGGTAAAGCAGGTAATCTATTGATTGCTGTTGGTGACACAGTGTTGAAAGGTCAACAGCTAACGGCGTCAGACAGTGGTTTCACCGTTCCTGTTCATGCACCAACTTCTGGGCAAGTGACGGCTATTGAACCACGCACCGTTGCTCACCCATCGGGGTTAAGTGAACTGTGCGCAGTGATTACACCTGATGGTAACGATTCTTGGTGTGAGAAAACGCCAGTAGCCGATTACACCCAAGAATCCGCTGATGCACTGATCGACGTGATTCGCCTTGCTGGTATCTCTGGCATGGGTGGCGCAGGCTTCCCTACCGCTAAGAAGATCCAATCGGGTATTGCGCGTACCGAAATTCTTATCGTTAATGCGGCAGAATGTGAACCTTACATCACCGCCGATGACAAACTCATGCAAGAGCATGCGGACGAACTGATCCAAGGTATCGAGATCGTTGAGCATATTCTCAAGCCAAAACTGACCATCATTGGTATTGAAGATAACAAGCCAGCAGCAATCAAAGCGCTGGAACAAGCGGCGATGAACAAAGACATCGTGATCCGCGTTATCCCAACCAAATACCCTTCTGGTGGTGAGAAGCAACTCATCAAGATTTTGACCAACAAAGAAGTTCCTAGCGGCGCTATCCCTGCTGATATTGGCATCCTGGTTCAAAACGTTGGTTCTCTCTACTCAATTAAACGTGCAGTGATCGATGGCGAACCTGTAGTAAATCGCATCGTGACTCTGACGGGCAAGACCTTCAAGCAACCACGTAACGTTTGGACGCTACTTGGTACGCCAGTACAAGCACTTTTAGACGAGTTTGGCTACAAAGCAGATAAGAAACTGCAGCGCCTGATCATGGGTGGTCCAATGATGGGCTTTACCCTACCCCACGCTCAGGTTCCCATCACTAAAACATCAAACTGTATTCTGGCACCGAAGCGTCGTGAGATCGCTTCTGACCAATATGAAATGGAATGTATCCGTTGTAGCCAATGTGCGGAAGCGTGCCCTGCATCGCTATTACCACAGCAGCTCCAATGGTATGCAAAAAGCCAAGAATACGAAAAGCTGGAAGAACTGAACCTTAAAGATTGTATTGAATGTGGCGCGTGTGCATTTGTGTGCCCTAGTGAAATTCCACTGGTTCAATACTATCGTCAAGCGAAAGCTGAAATCCGTACACGCGCTCAAGAAGCGGCAGCAGCTGAACGAGCTAAGCTGCGCTTTGAAGAGAAGAAAGCGCGTATGGAACGCGAAAAAGCAGAACGTGAAAATCGCTTTAAGAAAGCCGCGAATGATCGTCGTAAAGACATGAAAGCCTCTGGCGGTGACGATGCGATTGCTGCAGCCATCGCTCGTGTGAAAGCACAAAAAGACAATGCCGAAGCAAAAGCAGAACCGACAGTGAAACCAGCGGTTGCAGCAGCAATTGCCAAAGCAAAAGCGAAACAAGCGGCAGCGGCTCAATCTGGTGCAGCCGAGCCTGATAACTCAGAAATGGCGAAGCTACGCGAAGAACGCAAACGTCTTGCTCGCGAACGCAAAGCGCAAAAAGAGCAAGGTGACACATCTACGGATAATGCTGACGAGAAGTCGGCGGTTGCAGCAGCAATTGCCCGTGCTAAGGCGAAGAAAGCTCAACAAGAAGACGCATCAACACCTGCTGAATCTGGTGACAAGAAAGCAGCCGTCGCGGCAGCTATCGCCAGAGCTAAAGCGAAAAAAGCACAACAAGCAGATTCAACCGAATCTGTAGAAACGGAAGCGCCTGCAGAACAAGCGGAAGATCCGAAGAAAGCCGCTGTTGCTGCAGCGATTGCTCGTGCAAAAGCGCGCAAAGCTAAGCAAGAAGACTCTGCGGAATCTGCAGAAGCGAAAGCACCTGCTGAGCAAAATGAAGATCCAAAGAAAGCTGCTGTTGCTGCAGCGATTGCCCGTGCAAAAGCGCGCAAAGCTAAGCAAGAAGACTCTACAGAATCTGTAGAAACGGAAGCTCCTGCTGAACAAGCTGAAGATCCAAAGAAAGCTGCTGTTGCCGCTGCCATTGCGCGCGCTAAGGCACGTAAAGCTCAGCAAGAAGGTTCTACTGAGTCTGCAGAAACGGATGCGCCTGCTGAACAAGCAGAAGATCCAAAGAAAGCTGCTGTTGCTGCAGCGATTGCTCGTGCTAAAGCACGTAAAGCTCAGCAAGAAGATTCTACTGAATCTGTAGAAACGGAAGCGCCTGCTGAACAAGCTGAGGATCCGAAGAAAGCCGCTGTTGCCGCTGCCATTGCTCGTGCCAAAGCACGTAAAGCTCAGCAAGAAGCACATACAGAATCTGTTGAAGAAACGCCTTCTGAGGAATCAGAAGTGGATCCAAAGAAAGCCGCTGTTGCCGCAGCTATTGCTCGTGCTAAAGCGCGTAAAGCCCAACAAGAAGCACAAACGGAATCGGTTGAAGCGGAAGCTCCTTCTGAAGAACCAGAAGTGGATCCGAAGAAAGCCGCGGTTGCCGCTGCTATTGCTCGTGCCAAAGCACGTAAAGCGAAGCAGGAAGCACAAACAGAATCTGTTGAAGCGGAAGCTCCTTCTGAAGAACCAGAAGTGGATCCGAAGAAAGCCGCGGTTGCCGCTGCCATTGCTCGCGCTAAAGCACGCAAAGCTCAGCAAGAAGCGAATAAGAACAATACTGAGGAGAACGAGTAATGTCGTTTTTTATTGCCAGTTCACCACACGCTCACAGCCGTCGCAGCACGCCTGATTTAATGAAATGGGTAGCCCTGTGCGCTATTCCTGGCTTAGTGGCTCAAACCTACTTCTTTGGTTGGGGCACCATCATTCAACTTGTGTTCGCTATTGCCGTCGCAGTGTCACTTGAAGCATTAGTCATGCTTGTGCGTAAGCGTTCTCCAATGCGTGCGCTGCGTGATAACAGTGCCATCGTGACAGCATGGCTATTAGCCGTGGCAATCCCACCATGGTCTCCTTGGTGGATCATGGTTATCGGTTTGATTTTTGCCATCGTTATTGCGAAGCACTTATACGGTGGTATTGGCCAAAACCTATTTAACCCAGCGATGGTCGCTTACGTTGTATTGCTTATCTCTTTCCCTGTCCAAATGACAAGCTGGAGCGCGCCTGTTTCATTGATGTCTGAGCATGTGACTTTTGCAGATGCGTTGTCTCTGATCTTCACTGGCTATGACTTTGATGGTTTGTCGCTGCAACAAGTTCGTGCCGGCGTGGATGGCGTAACAATGGCAACCCCATTAGATGCATTCAAAACTGGTATTCATACTGGTGCTACGCCAAGTGAGGCGCTTTCACAACCAATGTTTGGCGGACTTGCGGGTATCGGTTGGCAATGGGTAAACCTAGCTTACTTGGTTGGTGGCCTAGTGATGATCAAAAAGCGCATCATCCAATGGTACATTCCTGTTGGTTTCCTAGGTAGCTTGGCACTGTTCAGTACCGTGTTTAGCTTGATCATGCCGGGAGAAACCGCGTCACCAATCTTCCACCTACTATCAGGTGCAACGATGTTAGGCGCGTTCTTTATCGCTACCGATCCTGTTTCAGCGTCAACGACCGTGAAAGGTCGCTTAATTTTTGGTGCTCTGATCGGCGCGTTGGTATTCATTATTCGTAGTTGGGGTGGCTTCCCAGATGGCGTTGCGTTCGCCGTTCTGCTTGCCAATATGTGTGTACCGTTGATCGACTACTACACCAAACCAAGAACTTACGGTCACTGAGGTAAACATGTTAACCGCTATTAGAAAAAATGGTCTGACATTGGCGATCTTCGCCTGTGCAACAACCGGTCTTGTGGCACTGACTCAGTACCTAACAAAAGATCAAATTAAGCTTCAGGAACAAAAGCAATTGCTGTCGGTTCTTAACCAAGTGATTCCGGAAGAAATGCATGACAACAACCTTGTTGCGGCATGTACTATGGTATCCGCGCCCGATCTAGGTACGGTTCGCTCGATGCCAACTTACATTGCCACCAAAGATGGTCAACCAACGGCAATGGCAATTGAGTCCATCGCACCAGATGGCTACAACGGTGAAATCAAAATCATCACCGGCATCGATAACCAAGGCAAGATCCTTGGTAGTCGTATCCTAAGCCATCAAGAAACGCCTGGATTGGGTGATAAAATTGATTTACGCGTTACGGATTGGATCTTGAGCTTCACTGGTAAGCAAGTGACAGAAAGTAACTGGAATTCTTGGCGAGTTCGTAAAGATGGTGGCGATTTCGATCAGTTTACTGGCGCAACTATTACCCCTCGTGCGGTAGTGAAAGCGGTGAGAAACACAGTAAACTACGTAAATAAGTCTCGTGATGAGATTCTGAATCAGCCCCTAGACTGCGCAGGAGGCAACCATGAGTGAAAATAAACTGCTAATGAAAAACGGCATGTGGAGCAACAACCCTGCCCTAGTACAACTTCTGGGTTTGTGTCCTCTACTGGCGGTTTCTTCGACCATTACCAACGCCCTTGGGTTGGGTATTGCGACTTTGTTGGTGCTTGTCGGTTCTAACCTGACAGTTTCACTGATTCGTAACTACGTACCAAAAGAAATCCGTATTCCGGTTTTCGTTATGATCATCGCAGCCTTGGTAACTTGTGTTCAACTCTTGATGAACGCTTATGCCTACGGATTGTATCTATCTCTGGGCATCTTCATCCCATTGATCGTAACCAACTGTATTATCATCGGCCGTGCGGAAGCTTACGCCTCGAAGAATGATCCATTGCCAGCAGCATTGGATGGTTTCTGGATGGGGCTTGGTATGACGACAGTATTGGTTGTACTTGGCGCTATGCGTGAACTTATCGGTAACGGCACCTTGTTCGATGGTGCAGACCTATTATTGGGTGACTGGGCTGCGGCACTGCGTATTCAGGTTTTCCACTTCGATAGCAGCTTCCTATTGGCATTATTGCCGCCGGGGGCTTTCATTGGCGTAGGACTTTTGATTGCGTTGAAAAACGTTATCGACAGCTCAATTCAGGCACGTCAGCCAAAAGAAGAAAAACCAGCCATTGAGCGTGCTCGCGTAACTAACGCATAATATAAGAATTCTAAAATCAAGGCTCTACCACTCGTAGGGCCTTTTTCATAAACCGCAAAGACGGGTTTGGAAGTCAGCAATGAACAAAGTCAAAAGAATTGAAATTCTCGAACGACTCCGAGAAAACAATCCCAATCCTCAGACGGAGCTTAACTGGAGCACACCGTTTGAGTTGCTTATCGCCGTACTGCTTTCTGCGCAGGCGACAGACGTAAGTGTAAACAAAGCAACAGACAAGCTTTACCCTGTTGCAAACACACCACAAGGCATTCTTGATTTGGGTGTAGATGGTTTAAAGGAATACATCAAAACCATCGGTCTGTTTAATTCAAAAGCCGAAAACACCATCAAGACTTGTAAGATCTTGCTAGAGAAGCACAACGGCGAAGTGCCAGAAGATCGTGCAGCACTTGAAGCTTTGCCGGGTGTAGGTCGTAAAACCGCTAACGTGGTACTGAATACCGCCTTCGGTTGGCCAACTATCGCGGTAGACACGCACATCTATCGTGTTTCTAACCGTACAAAGTTTGCGATGGGTAAAACCGTCGACGACGTAGAAGAAAAACTTCTTAAAGTGGTGCCAAAAGAGTTTAAGCTTGATGTACACCACTGGCTGATCCTTCATGGTCGCTATACCTGTGTGGCGAGAAAGCCTCGCTGTGGCAGCTGTATCATCGAAGATCTGTGTGAATTCAAAGAAAAAGTGTACCCAGACGAATAAACCCGTCTGAAACAATCGCTAGGAGCAAATAATGTCAAACGGTCGAATTCTTCACACCATGCTGCGCGTGGGTGATCTAGACAAATCTATCAAGTTCTACACTGAAGTTATGGGCATGCAGTTGCTTCGTACTAATGAAAACAAAGAGTACGAATACACGCTGGCGTTCCTTGGTTACGGTGATGAGTCTCAAGGTGCCGTCATCGAATTAACTTACAACTGGGGCACAACCGAGTATGATTTAGGCTCTGCATTTGGCCACATCGCGATTGGTGTAGACGACATCTACTCAACGTGTGATGCAATTAAAGCGGCTGGCGGCAACGTGACTCGTGAACCTGGCCCAGTAAAAGGCGGAACGACTCACATCGCTTTTGTTAAAGATCCAGACGGCTACATGGTTGAACTGATCCAAAACAAGCAAGCATCTGCGGGTCTAGAAGGCTAACTAAGACGCCTCTACTGAAACACGCTATTATTTGCAGGCAGGTCTGAGACCTGCCTTTCTTTTATCAACAAATTACTTTACTTGATAATAATTATCGTTTAGATT
>Ga0209272_10002396_pt1 | contig 10553 bp, 12 predicted proteins | sample tdDd002_FD_187125 | JGI IMG/M metagenome (GOLD analysis project Ga0209272, IMG submission 187125) | Marine sediment microbial communities from the Atlantic coast under amendment with organic carbon and nitrate - tdDd00.2 (SPAdes)... | ecosystem: Environmental > Aquatic > Marine > Coastal >... | reverse complement strand
GTACTCACAATCACTGTTTCATTGTAAGTAAAAATCAAAGCTCTATTTTCCAAATCTTGATCCAAATCAATGTTTATTTTATTAATTGACTCCCAATTTAAATCAGCAATTCCTATTGCTATCATGCCTTGTTTCCATAAGAAACCAAAGTTAAATACAATAAGAGTGATTACTATAAACAATAGTAACGAGCCCAATCTCTTGATTAATGGCTTTCTCTTTCGTGCCATATACCTTTAATCCTTCTTTCTAGGTGGTCTTGGTCCAAAGTATTGATAATAATAGCATCTCAATTTACCATTATATAATTTTCTGTTTTTTGTAGCTTTTTTATTCAGGAATTTCTCAAAGTCCTCAAAAGCAGTAAAAACATATTTTGACCAAGTATCTAATATCTCAAATCTCTGACCCATAATTTTTGTAAGGGCTTCAACTTCCTCTAATTCATTTAGTCTCTCGCCATACGGTGGATTCGTAATCACATAACCATACATCTTATTAGAACTTAATTCTTTCACATCTCTCACTTGGAAATGAATATCGTCTTCTACACCAGCAATTTCTGCATTGTGTCGAGCAATTTTAATTGCCATAGGATCTATATCATATGCTTCAATCTGAAGTGTTGTTTCATTATCCATTAGCTCATATGCTTCTTTTTTAACCGCTTTATAAATATCATCTGGAATCAATGGCCATGATTCAAAAGCAAACGATCTAGATAAACCTGGTGCAATATTTCTAGCGATTAATGCTGCTTCGATTGCAATAGTACCAGTACCACATAAAGGATCAATCAAAGGTATTTTACTTTGCCATCTACTAATCATAATAAGTGCTGCAGCCAATGTTTCTTTTAAAGGTGCGTTATGTCCCTTCTCACGATAACCTCTTTTATGAAGTCCAACTCCACTGGTATCAATACTAACCGTTACAGTATCGTTTAAAATACCAACCAATAGTGGATATTTCGCTCCTGTTTCCGGTAACCACTCTTTGTTATATAAAGTTCCTAATCTTTTACTGATGGCTTTTTTAGATATTCTCTGAATATCCGATAAAGAGAATAATTTTGATTTCACTGATTTAGCATTTACAGGAAATTCTGCATCTGCCGGTAAATATAACTCCCAAGGTATTTCATTTACACTATTAAATAATGACTCAAATGATGTGGCCTTAAACTCCGCAACTTTAATGAATACACGGTCAGCCGATCTTAACCACATATTTGCTTTACATATATCTTTTTCGTTCCCTGTAAATAATGCTCTACCATTTTCGACAACAACATTTTCAAATCCTAATGCCTTCAGTTCATTACCGACAACGGCTTCTAATCCAAATGTTGCTGTTGCTATTAAATTAAATTTCATTGGTCTTCCTTTCATGTCATAATACTATATTATATACACATTTATATTATATAACAAATCACAACTTTATACATTGAAAAAGATGATGGTTTCCATCATCTCTTTACATATGTCGATTGATTAATTCTCTTAATGTTTTTAAATTCACTGGTTTTGCTATATAATCATCAAATCCATAACTTTTCAGGTATTCTTTTTCTGAATTTATAACTTTTGCAGTACAAGCAATAATGGGTACCCTCGTGATACTATTTCTCTCTATTTGATCAAAAGCATCAAATCCATTCATAATTGGCATCATGATATCCATAATAACCAAGTCTGGTTCTTCGCTAAAGTATTTTTCTACTGCAAGTTTACCATTCTTAGCAAAGATGACATCATAATCGTTCTTTAACATCTGTTCCAAAGTTATTCGTCCAATCGGTTCATCTTCTGCTATTAATATTTTCTTTTTTCCTGTTGATTCATGTAAAAATCGTTTTTCTTTTTTATCTCTAAGCTCTTGTGTGATTCTATTGAATATTGGTAATCTAGATGCAGCGAATGGTTTCTTCAGTTTAATAATCATTTCAATATCAACACCATAACCACTTACCGGTGTCATCATAAACTGCCCCTCTAAATTAATGACAAGGTTTTTCATAACGCTTAAAGCCAAATTGTTTTTTATATAAGCATCCAAATCTTTTTCTACAATATCATGAATCGAAATAGATCCTATATTTTTAATCTTAATATTAATTTTTACATGTTCGTTGGTTTCATCCACTAAAGTAGTCATTAAGTTGATATAACGATTATTGGTATGGGTCATACTATAATCAATCAAATTGGATAAAACAAGTTCCATTTTTGTCTTATCAAAAACCAACTTATTGGGAATACTAGAATCAAACTTATAGTCAAAATTATTGCCATTAAAATCTGATTTACTTCTATAGTATTCAAATTTCTCTATAATCAAATCTTTTAAATTCACTTTTTTCTTAGAGTTCTTGATAACACCTTTACTCATGTTTCGCATGGTACTGATATTATTAAGGATGTTTTGCGTTTTTACCAAAGAGGTTCTCATACCTGAATGACTAATTTTTTGATCTTGTGATAATTTACCAGAAGCAATTCTCGTATGCATTTTAAACACATTTTCAGCGTGCTCCCTAAGTTCATTAGATACGATATCCAATAAATCCTCTGCTGAAAAAAAGTCCTCTTTGTTTTTTTTAGCTTTCACATCCACTTTTGTTTTCTGATGGTTTATTAATACCGTTACATCACGCCTGACTTCAAATATACCATCTAAATGATCATCCTCATCAAATGTAGGAATGGCGGTTACTTCATAAACCTTATCTGATTCATCAACTACTTCAATTAAAGAAATTTCTGTTTGTTTAGAAGCAATTGCTCTTACTACTGGACAGAAGGTGCACTGCTCCATATCTGGATTGAAATTTTTATAACACTTATGATTTAATAGATCTTCTGCTAAATCTTTTGCGTAATGGTTCGCCCATATAACGTTAAGATCTAAATTTAATTTAACAACATATATAGGTAGATAATCTAGTGCAAAATAATATTGTTTTAATGATGTTGAATCATTCAATAGTATCTGTTGGTTATCCATACTGACCTCCATGTTTGTATCGGACATATGTTTATTGTATCATATAAATTCAGTCAGATACAACGAAAGAAGGCTATAGGCCTTCTTGATTTTTATGACTTATAAACACTTTTGAATTGGAGACTTTCTGGAAATATTCCATTGCATCTTCTTCTAAAACCAACACAGATACATATTCCGGTATGGATTCATTACCCAAGGTTTCATCAAACACCCTAGAAACGATCGCATTTTCTATGACCGTTTTATTCTCGTTATGAATCATAACAATATCTACAATATCATTGATCTGAAAGACCCAACCATTACTTTCAATAATAGAACACTTGATTGTAATCAGTCGTTGAGTCTCATTTAGTTTCAGTGGCGAATCATCACTGATTTGATGTTCATATAAAAACTCGCCCTCTCCTACAGATGTCAACATATAACCTTCAATATGTTCTCTTACAATATATTCTGATAACAAATGTTTGGGGATCATTACTTCTTTTAACATATTCTTTTGAATCTGCATGCCGACTTCTATTGGTATAGCAGTCACATAAACTGCAACTTCTTCCATCTCTTCATTTCTATTTTCATCAACTGCATTTTCTACCATCAGCAACATCAAAAAAATAATACTGAGTATCGCTATTTTAATTACAATTTTCTTCATCTCAACCTTCTCCATCTATAGGTAATAATACTGAATACATCATGTCATATGATTGGTTTAAATTATAGAATGATCTATAAAGTGTTGGATTCATTATTATTCTAATTTCAAGTGTCATCCTTTTAAATTTTGATTGCATCACAGTCACATCTACAATCTCTATCGATTCTACTTGTGGGTGTTGAATAAAGAGTTGTTTGTTCATTTTTTCTAGAATTTCAGATTTAGTATTTAGCTGCAATTGACTAAAGGATGATAATTCAAGATTTTGGTAAACTTGAAAAGTTGTCATATCAACTTGATCAGTAATCTCTTGTACTGCTAATTTAACTAGGCCTCTTTCAAAAATTAAAGCAGTTACTGGTAAAACAACAAAAATCAAACTTGCTGCAAAAAGTAAAATAAGTACCATGCTACTCTCACCAGTGTTAGTTCTCAATTTTTCTAATATAGTAAACTCTTTCATACTTTAACACCATATTTCCATCTTTTCTTTTGAATATATCAATCAGCCGATTATGACTGTATACAGTTGAAATGGATACCTTCACTTGATCTCCATAACGACTACCCTCGTTAGTAATATCAATCTTTAAATCTTTTAGACCAATTTTTTCAATTGTTTCAGCAAAATCATTTCTTTCATCATTGGTTAACTCTCCATTAGATTCAATCTTATAAATGTAACTTCTACAGATACCATTCATTTCAAACTTCAATTGAATCGGTATTAGTAGTTCCATTGAAAAAACTAAGACCATCAACATCAAAATAACTACCATTGACATCACAAGTACGCTTGATATTTCCATTATGCAGATGGAAAGATGTTAGATTCGATAGTATTTTGCCACCAAGCATCCATACTATTCATCACAGTTTGAGCAAAACCTCTCATACCAGGTATCAATACAAAACCTGCAACAATAATAGCAATGGCAACACTAATGATTGTTCCAATCCCAAGCTCACCTTTTCTTTCATTTAATTTAAACCATAGATATTGTGTCATAACCCCTCCTAAACAATAAAAATTTGATTGAATGCTTTCATCATGTCCATAACAACAGGAATAGCTATCATTAAGATCATAACCATACATAACAATAGAACCGATAAGATGCTTTTTTTCTTACGCCACTTTGTTTCTAATTTTATTTGATAAATATAGCGTTTAAATAATAATGCTTCCATTCTTTTAAGTGTCTCATAATTTGTACCCGTATAAATTCCTTGTTCTATAGCAATACATAATGTATCTACTTCCATACTTTTATATTGTTCTTTTAAAATATTCAGAGATTCTGTTAAGTCAGTGGTTTTCGAGTAATAAGCAGAAACATCAATTAAACATTGTCTTAGTTGTAGATTTTCAACGATTCTGTACATCGATTTGATGGCATCACTCACCAAAATGCCTGATGATATCTGATTCAATAAGAACTTAAAAATTTTATAACCATTGAACTCAATGATTTTCTTTTTTTTCTTAACATTGTAACGAATTAACCAGCGACGGTATAGAACAATAAAAAAGTACACTGCCAGCCCCAATATCCAGTGAATCAAACAAGCTACGATAATACTAATTGCAGTTTGAACTAGTTGTACTTTCTGATTTTTCTTAATTGCAATACGATGATATTCTACACATTTCAGTAACTCAAAACCATAGATAATTTGAGTAAACAACCACAGTATGATAACTGATTTAATTATTAATATCATAGAAACTCCTAATAGTTAAATGATGTTATCCTTGATGATACATATATCCCTAAAAAAAACAGAATTGAGAAAAATGACAGCAAATACTGGCCAATAGGTGTGTATAGGTAAAACTCTTGCATTTGTCGATTGGTAACTAAAACTGTCATCGTCATTAAAAGTACACAGATTATTGAAAAGTAGATTGCTATCTTATCAAAATAGGTTTCTGTTTTTCGGCGTTCATGTTCACCAAAAATCTGATAAGATTCTTCTTCTAATCTTTCTAATAATTCCACCAGATCACCTTTACTATATGTGGTTTGTTGTAAATTAATCATTAGATTTCTTAACATTTCATTATGAGTTTGATCAATAATGATATCAAATGCATATCCAATATGGCCTGAATACTTTACATGCATCAGAAAATCAGAGATAAATAATTTTAATGGCGGTTCAATCTGGTCAATTGATTTTTCAAAACAAAAGTATATGTCTTCCTTTATTACCGACCATCTAGTCAGGACACTTATAAATTTAGCGACCTCTAATGACAGTTGATTATTTGAGTGCTGTGAGATAAAATCAATAATTAAACTTGGAATCATTGATAAAATAAATCCAAGTACAAAACTAGGCAATAAGAGGTTTGTATATAAATAACTCATTAACCATCCAAATATAAAAAGCAGACAGCTGACATAAATGAAGTTATATATATTTAAAGATTCAATAAATGGTCGTCCATGTGTTGTATAGATTATTTTTTTATGAAGTTTATGTAAATATAACGACTTAAAACCAATGGAGTTCACAGATGAATCATATGAACTGTATGAAAAACCCGATAAGAAGTTATAGATCATGATAAGAATCCATAAAAAGAATACATTTTTTAGCATAAACGTCTCCTTTGCAACTCTTCTAATAATACTGATTTTAATGATGATTTATGATTGAACGTGCCTTCCAATCTTTGAGATGTTTCCAATTTAATCTCAAAAGACACTAATTCATTAAACGTATCATCTTCATGAATTACTTCGGAAATGGATACCACTTTAAATTTCTTCATATAAATGATGATGTCTACAGCCTTTGAAACGAACTTTTCTCTATCACTAACTTGGTTATCATCTAACATTGAAACCATTCTTGGAAAAGTTTCCTCAACGCCTAATGCGTGTAAGGTACCTAATATTCTGTGATCTGTATAGCCCGCTTTTAAGAACTCATAAACCTCATTACCAACAAGTTCTCCTACACAGTAACCATCAAGTGACATCGTCAAACCATCTCGTACGAGTTGTTTTAAATCTGTTCTTTTCTTTTCATTATGATGTTGTACCTTTTGCACAATAAAATTAGGATTTTCAGGATACAATTCACTTTCTGACTCGCATATCAGGAATCTCTCAGTTAAAGGGACTTCTCTTAAAAGTGCTCTAAGCAGCGTCGTTTTACCCGAAGCACCTTTCCCTACAATAAGTATTCGAGAGGATATCTGCATCAATTGTTTTAATAGCATTTTCGACTTTATGTCTAACATATTTTGTTGCACAAGATCATTCAGGTCATAAGCCTCAAGTCGATGTTTTCTAATGGTCATTGATGTGCCCAACACATTCCGTGGCGCAATAGTAACATTGATTCTCAATCGATATCTAGAATCCGCGACTCTAGCATGGCAATCATGCTCATTGATAACACCACCATTTCTAATGACGATGAGTTTACAGAAGTTTGTAAACTCCAATTCATCTACAAAGTGGATTGGGGCAATTTCTTTGTATCCTTGTTTCTTGATAATAATGAAGTCATATCTGCAAATATCGATATCAGTAATATTTTGATCATCAATGTAACTCTGCAAAATGCCATAACCAAACATATAATTTAAAACATCTGAAATCACTTCATCTCTGTTCATTTGATACTGATTGGTTTCATCTAAGTATTGAATAATCTCTTTATCCAACAATTGTGGATTAGCATGTTTTGTTTCAATATCTACAATAAGCGAGGCATGTTTGTTGATAATATAAGTGGCAATCTCTTTAATCACATCAATAGAAATTCTTTGATCATAAGCATTATGATCATCTAACTTAACATGGTGACTTCTAATTAAACTCATTAGGATTCCTCTCTCAGTTTATTGAATAATTTGATATAGGGTGCCATATTTCGTTTTTTCATATGTTTTGTCATTGAATAATTTCTATACAGTCCTTGAGAACGGTAGGGTGAATATGGAATATTGCCCAGGTAATATCCATCGATAATTTCCTTTACTAACTTTTCTTTAATATGATAATTCGAATTATAATCAAATAAGAAATATCGATTCTTTTCTTTCTCAATCTTCTGTTTGCTTACAAGGAAGTTTATATATCTTTTCTTCTCATTGATATCAGGTAAACTCCCTCTAATGCTAATCAGATTATAATCAGAAGTGATTAAACTTTGACATGTATAAGCGTCGTAAAGAAATTTATTAACAGATACAATTAAAATATCATAGTGCAGTTTTAAAAACTGGATTACTTTTTTATAGTCCTCAAGTTTGTAATACTCATAGTCTTCAATTAAATAATTGCCTGAGAAATAACTGACATTCTTATAACCATCTACCTTCAGTGATAAATGTTCCACATATTGTTTCGTTAGAGCATGTTTATTATTGGCATCAATCAGTAAATTCAAACCAGTCGCCCTTCTAAAATCCAAATGAGTAAAGACAGATTTAATATGACTCTGCGTATTCAAGTACACATCTAATCTCGGATTAAATCTATCACCGTCCAGAATAGCTACTTTTTTTTCAGAAAACATTTTTCCAACAGACAGAGACAATTCAGCAGCAAATTGAGGTTCATCAAAAACCGTTAACATATATGCTTTATTCAATTTAGAAGCTTTTTTCTTTCTTGGTTCTTTAATTTTAACGTCTTTCTCATTTAACAGTTGATTAAAGGTCTGTCGATTTGTCATTGATAAATGATTCTGGATAAAAGAAATATCTCTTGGATTCTTTTGAGCAAGATCAATTAATTTCTCTAACTTAATAAGTGACTCCTTATGATTCATATCCACCTCTTTTTACAAATAATGTAAATTAAGTATCTCACACTTGGTTCTTTTTGTCAAATATTGTCAAATGATTTAGCTTTTTTTCCTCTTGCTTTTTATTTTTAATTGATATAGAATGTCTTGAGAACTAAATATAGTATAGAAAGGATTCTTATGAATAGTAATATAACTCCAGTGCTTTCGGGCTTATCCAATATTCCAATAGATAAATTTCAAATAGATACAAAAAATGATATGATTAAATTGAACTTTATAAAAAATAGTAATCAAATAGATGAAATCGTATTTAATGAAGTGACTTCATTCTATTATTTGGACCATGATGAAATATCAGAAGATGCAAGTGCAAGTTTAAACAATATTATGTACTGTGGTACACAAGCACCTGATTACATTGATATTTCTGAAGACGATGATGTTGCTGTATCAATTCCAAACTTTGTCTTAGAATTAAATGATTCAAATGTATTTATAGAAGCGAATTCTATTGTTATTAACAAGAAAAAATATATTGTATAAAAAAATCATGCCAATTGGCATGATTTTTAAATTTCTAATTAAATTTCTAAACATATGTATTTAACTTCCAAATACTCCTCAAGACCAAAATGTCCGCCTTCTCTTCCGATACCACTTTCTTTAAAACCACCGAATGGGGCTTGTGCACTTGAGATAGCTCCCGTATTAAATCCAACCATACCATAGTCAAGCTTCTCTGATACTTTAAACCCTCTTGAAATAGATTCTGTAAAGAAATACGAAGCTAAACCATAAGGTGTATCATTAGCAAGTCTAATCGCTTCATCATCATCTGAAAATGTTATAATCGGTATAACTGGACCAAATGTTTCATCATAGAATATATCCATATCGGTTGTTACTTGATCAATTATTGTTGGTTCAAAGAAATATCCTACTGAATCAATTTCTCCAACATGATTGCTCTGGCCACCCGATAAGAGAATTGCTCCTTTTGATAAAGCATCTTCTAATTGGAGATGTATTTTATCATGACCTTTTTTATTAATAACTGGACCGATCTTTACATGTTCCTCAAAACCATTACCTATTTTTAACGACTTTACAGCTTCAATTAATGCAGCTGTATACTGCTCTTTAATACTCTCATGTACAAATACACGATTCGTCGCTATACAGACTTGACCGCAGTTTCTAAACTTCGATGCAATTGTACCGGCTACGGCTTTATCAATATCAGCATCTTCAAATACGATTAACGGTGCATGTCCCCCCAATTCCAAAGAAATCTTTTTTACCGTTTGACTGCTTTGAGACATCAATAATTTACCAACTTCAGTTGACCCTGTAAAAGTAATTTTTCTAACACGTTCATCCTTCATAACAACTTCTGTCAGTGATCTTGCATCACCTGTTACCAAACTTGCAACACCTTTGGGAAACCCAACTTTCTCAACCAATTCAAAGAATTTAATGGCTGTTAAGGGTGTTTCTTGAGCAGGCTTAATTATAAATGGACAACCTGCCGCTAACGCTGGTGCCATTTTTCTAGTAATCATTGCAAATGGAAAATTCCAAGGCGTAATGCCATACACCACACCAACTGGTTGTTTTCTGACCATGATTCGTTTATTAACTTGAGACGATGGTATAAACTGACCGTATACACGTTTTCCTTCTTCACTATACCACTTTAAGAAATTTGCACCATAAACAACTTCTCCTAATGATTCTGTGTATGGTTTCCCGTTTTCTTTGGTCATAATGGTTGCAATTTCTTCTTTTTCAGCCATAACCAAGTCATACAGTTTTTCAAGTAAATCACATCTAAACTCTGCTGTTTGCTCTGACCAAAATTCAAAACTATCATAAGCTGATCGAATTATTTTTTCCATATCTTCCTGTGAAGCATTTGGTACCAAACCTAAACTTGTACCATTTGATGGATCGTAGACATTAAAATAGCTACCTTCATGAGATTGCCACTGTCCATTATAAAAAATTGAATGTTTCATTTTAATCACCTCAACTATATTATCTTTTTCTATATCATAACATACTTTATTTTTATGGTGTACTTTTCCAAACTACATTGTATAAT
>Ga0209272_10002395_pt1 | contig 10557 bp, 11 predicted proteins | sample tdDd002_FD_187125 | JGI IMG/M metagenome (GOLD analysis project Ga0209272, IMG submission 187125) | Marine sediment microbial communities from the Atlantic coast under amendment with organic carbon and nitrate - tdDd00.2 (SPAdes)... | ecosystem: Environmental > Aquatic > Marine > Coastal >... | reverse complement strand
ATTTAAAGTTATATCGATAATTTATATTAGCAAAGTATTTTTACCATCCTGACGTAAAATATTCAGCTATTATTTGTAAGTACTCTCCTATGCCACCAGGCTGTCTTAAGTATTGAATGAATGCACCTGCTATTTCTGCAAGAAATGAATGACTGCCTGCGTAATATTCTGCTGCTCCAATTGCATATAATACAAATAAGACATATAGTATCCCTAATATAAAGACATGGCGCTTCTTTAGGGTTTTACTAAAGTAAAAGATCGCAATAGTTATAAAGGTGACAATCAGTAAGACAATTCGAATATCAACGAGAGTGGCACCTGCCTCTGTAAATTCAATTTTTTGACCTGTAAATAGTAGAAATAGAGCTAAAGGTAGTCCTAGGCTAATTGAGATATCAAAAATATTGGAACCCAAAATGTTTGCAAGAGAATCATCATAATTCCCTTTTTTTGCATCTCTAATGGATATAATAGTGTCTGGAACACTACTGGCAGCAGCAATTAATATTAGGGCGACAAAAAGAGGATTTATACTTAATGAGTCTGAAATAGCTTTACAGCCTTCAACCAATCCCGCACAGGCAGCAGCAATTACTAAGGTAGAAATTATTAATAATAACCAACTTCTGCGTTTCCTTCCTGTATTGGCTTTTAGTACATATTTAAGGTACACTCCATCTTCACATTCTTCGTTAGCCTGTGGTTCATGTCTTGCGCCTTTTTCCATCGACAGCATCGTATAAGCAAGATAAATAAGGTAAAAGAGAGTAAAAGCCCAACCATGCCAATGTGTAATATACTTACTAGAAAGTAATATTATAAGTAGTACTTCAGCAGCTATAAGAAACAAGCCATCTCGAAGAATAACTTTTTTGCTAATTTTTAATCCTACAACTCCGGGTATGGTTGCTAAAACGGTTCCAATAACTAGCATGGGAATGGCTATGCTATTAAATATAGCAGAACCAGTGTTGCCTCCGATACTCGCTGCTAAATCACGTGCCAAATTAGCTTGGGAAGCGAATATCAGGAAGAATACGGTCGTTAGAAGTTCTGGAATTGATGACCCAATAGCATTTAATGATGCACCTTTTACACCTTCACTCATGTTTCTGCCTAGATAATCGGTAGCCACCTCAAAACTATTGCAAGATTTTGCTATTACTATAGAGCAAATAATCATTAAAGTTAAACCACCGTACCAAGTGTGAAGTATAAGATCGAAAATATCCATTATTTATAAAAAAAAGTTCAGACGTTATTTGTTTTACGTCCCGAAAATAAAGGTATTTTTTTAATTAAAATTGGTAATTGAACTATTTAAATTAGATGAGCTTTTTTCCCTTTGTTTTCTTAAACCTTTATTCCTTAAATAATCTATTAGTAATGCAGGTTCATCTGTTATGAGAATATTTGCTCCTAACTGTAAAGCCCATTCCCATTTCTCGATACTTTTAAGTTGTTTACCCCCTGAATTACGATTATTAATGTTTTCCACAGTAGTTGTACTTGTGGATATTCGGCACGATTTTTTTTTCAATTGGTTAACCCATGAAATAATATGGGAGTCTTTTTTTGAGAGTTTAATATCGATGAGAGGAGGTGAGTGTTTACTTATGAATTCATGAATAAGTTTTTTTTGTCTTTTACTTTTTTTAATAATTCTGGGAATAAAAATAATTCGAGAGTTTGATATTTTTTTTTGTGAGGGGATTTCAAAATGCTTTCTTTTTACACTAATGATAATTTGATTAAGAGTATTCGTTTTGTGTAGGTATTTAATTATTTTGTGTAAATGCATCGAACATTTGTCAAGGTTAATCAATACTTTCCCTTTTGTAAGTAACAAAGCATCTTCGAGTGAAGGAATTTTGTAAGGAGTGGCATTGCCGTTTCTATTGGTGAGATATAATTCTTGTAACGAATTAAATGTTCGATGAGATACCTTTCCGTGCCCAGTTGTTGTTCGGTTTAAAGTTTTGTCATGCATTAAAATAGGTATGCTGTCTTTAGTGAATTGAACATCAATTTCTATAATATCCGTTCCTATTGTAATGGCGTTTTTTATTGCTTGTAAAGAATTTTCAGGAGCATTAGAGCAATCTCCTCTATGAGCAACCACCATCACGTACGTATCATCGGGTGAATTGAGGATGTTAAGTAACGAATCAATTTTATTGTTGGTAATTGGTTTTGCTTCTGATTTTCCACAAACAATTTGTCCACTTATGAAATAAGAAGGTAGTAAGATAAATATTATTGTGATAAAGCGTCTCATATGTCTATTTCAATTTACAAACAAACTCAAGTAAAATAAAGAATTGATGGTGTTCTCTAAAAAGAACAATATTAAAATTACAATTAATATAAAAGGGATCATAGAAGTGTTATAATTAGTTCCTTTTAAAAGGATTATCCCTCGCAGGGAAGATAATAATCTTTCATAGGGTTAATTAGAAGGATTGGATTTGCGTAACTGTTTAATAAGTGTTTGATTTTTATCGAGTTGAACCTTAGCAAAAAGATACCTTGAATTTTTCCAGTCATTAATATTACGAGATCTGACTCATTGGTTGTCGGCATTGTGAATGCTTCTTCGTCAATGTGTTTGCTTGAGCATTCTGATTTCAATATCTTGTATTCAAAATTGAATTGTGAGAACATTTTTTTTGTAAATAAAAGGGTGTTCCTGATACTCTTCATAAAAGAATCTTCCTTTTCTTTTGCAGGAATCAGATGAATTGCTGACTCATTAAACCTTCCGAAATAACTTGCCCAAATCATTTTCTCCTTAGATTCTTTCTTGTGATCTATGGGTAGTATGATGTTTGAATAATCAGTTTTTAAAGATGTGTTATTTCCAATTAGGAACGTTGGGATTTTTGCATTTAGAATCCAGTGGAAGATGTTGTTTCTTAAAAAGAACTTAAAATCCTTTTTATTATCGACCTCTACCAGTAGGAAAATTATATTGAGCTGTTTAATGCTTTGGTTTGGCTCATTATCAGATGTGTTAAGTTGAATGGCACTTGCCTCGGGTATATTAGAAATATAATTTTCCAGTTCCTTATGGGTAATTCTATTATTCGAGAATGGGGTATTTGCAACTAATACTTTTGAATTGAAGGTATGTGCGATTTTTAATGCGTGGTTTAGTGCATTTTTAGTTGAATTTAGACTTCTAACAAGAAGTAGAATATGTTGATTTTTTTTGTACATGTATCAGAAAGAAAAATGAGCAAAATAGAATTCGTCTGGTTGTATTTAAGTGCCTGTTTTATTAACCTAATGTTGAAATTTGTGGGCTCAAAGTTAATAATTGATATTCAAAACGCTTAAAGGCTATTAATTGTTAGACTTTATAGATTTTAGAAGAATAAAGGTAATATCTTATATTTTTAATAGAAATAAATAAGACTTGTGATCATAAAACGGATTTAATGTTATTGTTCGTTTTGGTGTTTATGAATGAAAAGTTTAATATTTATAGGGTGTTTGGGGTGTTTTTCAGCATGTGTGATTCAGTTGGAATACCTTGTTTGTTTTATGCTCTAGTTTACAGGTGTTTTCTTTATTAATACTGATTAAAAACTGTTGTGAAGCATAGTTATTTAGACTAAATATGTATTTTCCAATTTTAACCCTATTCGCTCTGTATGCGTTCTTTTATCTTACTCTATTTCTTATCTTAGCAACGCTGCTTAGGTATAAAGTTAAACATAACTTGCAAGTAAAGAATGATAAGAATTTCTCAAGTAATTGATAGTTTAAATGCTAAGATAGTCTGTGGTAATGCAGATGTAAATCAAGATATCGATTTTGGTTTTGCCTCTGATCTTATGAGTGATGTTTTAACGATCGATTCAGATAATCTTTTATTGATCACAGGCTTGAATAATTTACAAACTATAAGGACATCCGAAATGTCTGATATTCCATACATTTTATTTGTTCGAGATAAAAAAGCTTCTGATGAGATGAAAATGCTTGCAGAAGAAAGTGGAATTACGATACTAGAATGTCAGTATTCGATGTTTCGCGCATGTTCTCTTTTGTGTAAAATAGGATTGGAACCTGTTTATTAATTTTTAGAATATGGATTTTAAGTTTGATATAGAAGGAGGTAACTTTTCAAAGGCAGGAACAGCTTCTAGTGATGTGAAGAAGGTGTTGAAAAAGCTTAATGTTGATCCTAAGCTTATAAAGCGAATTGTTGTTTCCATTTACGAAGCTGAAGTAAATGTTGTTGCCCACGCCTATTCAGGAGAAATGAATGTTTCTATTTTTCCAGATAAGATTATAGTACGTATTATTGATAAGGGGCCAGGTATTCCAGATATTGAATTGGCTATGCAAAAAGGATACTCAACCGCTTCACCTCAAGTAAGGGAAATGGGTTTTGGTGCTGGAATGGGGTTACCTAATATTAAGAAAAACACCAACAAGTTAAATATTAAATCAGAGGTTGGAATTGGTACTGAAGTTGAACTAATTAACTATTTAAATTAGAACAATGGAGAAACGTCCTTTTTATCATGCATTAAAAGTTGTCGAAAACGTTTGTATTGGATGTACACATTGTATGAATGTATGTCCCACAAAGGCAATTCGCGTGGAATCAGGGATTGCAGATATCAATAAGTATGCATGTGTTGATTGTGGCGAATGTTTAAAGGTTTGTCCTGTAAATGCAATTATAGTTGAGCAAGATGATTTTAATCAAATATTCCGGTTTAAGCAACGAGTGGCCTTATTACCAACCGTACTATTGGGGCAATTTCCTGATGATATTACTGAAGAACAAATCTATTCTGTCATTAAGGGAATGGGTTTTACTCATGTTTTCGAGGTGGACGAGGCTGTTGATTTGTTGATTGAAGGGACAAAGGAATATATGCGTAAGAATACGCAAATGAGACCATTTATTTCTAGTTTCTGTCCTGCTGTGGTTCGTTTAATTCAAGTCCGATTTCCTTCTTTGGTTGAAAATATTGTACGGTTAAAACCTGTTGTTGATATTTCATCTCAGTTTTACCGTAAGAAATTAATCGATGAAGGGTTCGATAGTGAAGATATTGGTATCTTTTATATAACGCCATGTGCAGCTAAAATTGCATCTGTAAAGTCGCCTGTTGGTGAGGATGAGTTGTTTACTGATGGTGTCATTAATATGGATTTTATTTACAATAAAGTCATGTTGAGCATTAAGAAGGCTAGTAATGATGTGAGTGAAGTGTCAAATTATCGCCATTTATCTAAAACGAGTATAGAATGGTCATTAACCAATGGTGAGGCCTCCCAATATTCCGGACGTTGTTTGGCTGTAGATGAGATTCACAATGTTATTGCTTTCTTAGATAAGCTTGAAAATGATGAGATTACAGACGTTGATTTTCTTGAGTTAAGAGCTTGTGACCGAAGTTGTGCAGGAGGAGTTTTAAGTACAGAGAATCGCTTTTTAGCAGTGGAGCGATTAAGTAAACGTGCCAATAAGGATGTAAAAAAGCAAAAGGAAACCGAGGAGATGTATACATCTTATCGTCCTTATCTGCTAAGTAATATGTCAATATCTGAAGTGGAACCAAGATCAATATTAAGTCTGGACTCTAATATGATGATCGCCATGGATAAGATGAAAAAAATTCAGCGTATCATGCGCGTTTTACCAGGCATTGATTGTGGAGCTTGTGGTGCGCCTAAATGCAAAGTCTTAGCTGAAGATATTGTTCAAGGAAAAGCAAAAATGACACAATGTGTGTTTTTACAGAAAATGCTCACTAAAGAAGAATTGATAAGCCCTCAAGAGTCTTTTGATATTTCAGAAAAGACATGGGGTAAAGGGCGTTTTGAAAAGAAAACCATAAAAGATAAAAAATAATGAAAGTAAGTGATATTGTTGATGAGCTTGGTTTAAAAGTATGTTCAGGTGCGCAAGGCTTGGAGAAGGAAATTGAAGGCGGTTATACCTCTGACTTGTTGAGTGACGTTATGGGTAACGCAGATTCAGATCAGGTTTGGGTAACGCTTCAAACCCACAAGAATATCATGGCAATTGCTTCATTGAAAGAATTAGCTGCTGTAATCTTGGTTAAAGGGTACGAGCCAGAATCTGATGCAGCTGAGCAAAGCAATACAGAAGGTATTCCGATTCTTTCATCGGAGGAAGAAGCTTTCGAATTGACAGGAAAGCTCTACAAATTAATAAGTGATTAGTAATTGAAGATATGCGAACCTTTCGAGTCGATTTACATACACATACAGTTCTCTCTCCATGTGGAGATTTGGAGATGAGTCCTGTGAATATCGTAAAAAAGGCGAAGGAACGTGGTATTGATATTTTAGGAATAAGCGATCATAATTCAACATTACATGCTCCCTTGATTAAGGAATTGGCATTTAAAGAAAATATTGCAGTTCTGATGGGTGCAGAGGTGACGACAAAAGAAGAGGTGCATTGTCTTTGCTTTTTTGAAACAGAGGAGAAGTTGTCGGTATTCCAGGCTTACTTAGATGAATACCTACCTCATATACCTAATGATAATAATAAATTTGGTTATCAGGTAGTCGTAAATGAGGCAGAAGAAATTATTTTCGAATTTGAGTGGTTGCTGATTTCAGCCATTAATCAGACAATCGAAAATCTTGAGCAGAAAGTTCACGAACTGGATGGATTATTTATTCCAGCTCATATAAATAAAAAGCAGAATGGTATTATTTCGCAATTAGGATTTATTCCGTTCGATTTGAATGTGGATGCTCTTGAATTGACACAACATATAAGTAAAGAAGCATTTCTTGAGAAGAATGCCTATTTAGACGGAAAAACATTTATCAAAAGCTCTGATGCGCATTGTATCGATCTGATAGGAGATGTTTATACTGAGTTTCTTTTGAAGGAGGCTAGTTTTAGTGAAGTTAAGATGGCTTTAAGAAATAAAGAAGGCCGATCGGTAAATTTATAATATAGAATAAGTGAGAGATTTGTCAGAACATATAATGGATATTATTCAAAATTCGGTGAGAGCCAATGCGAGTCTTGTCGAGCTTGAGATAATAGAGGATGTAAAAGCTGATGTTTATAAGTTGATCTTTAAAGATAATGGTTGTGGCATGTCTCCTGATGTTTTGGCAAAAGTAGAAGATCCTTTTTTTACATCTCGAACAACAAGAAAAGTAGGTTTAGGAATTTCGTTATTAAAACAAAATGCTGAGCAAACAGGAGGATATTTGAATATAAGGTCAGAGGAAGGTAAAGGAACAGATTTAGAGGTTGTTTTTTCTCATTCGAATATCGACAGACCCGTATTAGGAAATATAGCTGAAACCATGATGTTGTTGGTGGGTGCTAATCCAGAAATGGATTTCATATACAAACACAAAACTCAAGAGGGAGAATACGTGTTTGACACAAAAGAGGTAAAAGAAGTTCTGGAAGAAGTGGCATTAAACGATCCGAATATTCTGATTTACCTTAAAGAAATAATAAACGAGAATGTTAACACAATCATATAAATTGAATTTAGTTTCTAACCTTTAATATTTGAGATTATGGCAAAAGTAAAATCTCTTGCAGATCTGAAGAGAATGAAAGAAGATCTTCAGTCAAAAATGGATCTTAGAGAAAAGAGTGATGCTCCAGATAGTATGGTGCAAGTAAAAGTAGGTATGGCTACTTGCGGTATTGCTTCTGGTGCAAAAGAAGTAATGAACTTTTTTATCGAAGAAAGTGCTAAGAGAGGCATTTCAGCTATTGTTACCCAAACAGGATGTATGGGCTATTGTTTTGCAGAGCCTACCATCGAGGTGATTATGCCAGGTAAAGAGCCAATAGTTTTTGGTGACGTTGATGTGAAAAGAGCCGACGAGATTATTGAGAAATACGTTAAGAATGGTGAATTGGTTGATGGGATTATTCCTGTAAACTATAATACTATTGATTAATATCTAAACCTAAACACTGTTATGGAAAAATATAAAATGCATATTCTTATTTGTGGAGGTACAGGATGTCGTGCATCTGCAAGTGAGCTTATTCAATCTAACTTAGAAAATGCACTTAAGGCAAAAGGACTTGAAGATGAGGTGCAGGTAGTGACTACGGGTTGCTTTGGTTTCTGTGAAAAAGGACCAATCGTAAAGATTCTTCCAGATAATACCTTCTATATTGAAGTGAAGCCAGAAGATGCTGAAGAAATTATCGAAGAGCATATCGTTAAAGGACGTCAGGTTATGCGTTTGCTTTATACTGATCCTGATAAGAAAGAGACTATAAGTGATGCGAAAAATATGGGTTTCTACAAGAAACAAATTCGTATTGCTTTAAGAAACTGTGGATTCGTTAATCCAGAGAATATCGATGAATATATAGCTCGTGAAGGTTATGGTGCACTAGGTACGTGTTTCGAGATGACACCGCAAGCAGTTATTGATGTGATTAAAGAATCTGGTCTACGCGGACGAGGAGGAGGAGGATTCCCAACCGGTTTGAAATGGGAATTTGCTTCTAAGAATGATGCTGATCAGAAGTACGTGGTTTGTAATGCTGATGAGGGAGACCCAGGAGCATTTATGGACCGTTCAATCCTTGAAGGAGATCCTCATTCAGTACTTGAGGCGATGGCTATTTGTGGTTACACAATGGGCGCTGATTTGGGTGTTATCTATATTCGTGCAGAGTACCCACTTGCAATTGAGCGTTTGAAAGTTGCTATTAAGCAAGCTCGTGAGTATGGGTTGTTAGGGAAGGATATTTTAGGTTCTGGTTTTAACTTCGATGTAGAAATGCGTTACGGTGCTGGAGCTTTCGTTTGTGGTGAAGAGACAGCTTTGATTCACTCGATGGAAGGTCTTCGCGGTGAGCCAACTGTTAAGCCGCCATTTCCAGCGGAATCAGGATATAATGGCAAACCAACTAATGTAAATAATGTTGAGACATTTGCCAATGTTCCAGTTATCATTAACAAAGGCGCAAAATGGTTTAATTCGATTGGTACTGAAAAATCAAAAGGAACCAAGGTGTTTGCTTTAGCTGGAAAAATCAACAATGTTGGTTTAATCGAAGTGCCTATGGGAACTACACTTCGTGAAGTTATTTACGAAATTGGTGGTGGTATCAAAGATGGTAAGAAATTTAAGGCCGTTCAGACAGGTGGTCCTTCTGGAGGTTGTTTAACTGAAAAACACCTTGATACACCTATCGATTTTGATAATCTTCTAGCAGTTGGTTCTATGATGGGATCCGGTGGAATGATTGTCATGGACGAAGACGATTGTATGGTTTCTATGGCAAAATTCTATCTTGACTTTACAGTTGAAGAGTCTTGTGGTAAGTGTACGCCTTGTCGTGTTGGTAATAAGCGCCTTTATGAGATGTTAGATAAGATTACAGAAGGTAAAGGAACTAAAGAAGATTTAGATTTATTGCGCAACTTAAGTGGTGTAATTAAAGATACGTCCCTTTGCGGATTAGGTCAAACGTCACCAAATCCAGTTTTATCTACTCTTGAGAACTTCCATGATGAGTATCTCGCTCACGTAGAAGAGCATAAGTGTACCGCTGGTCAATGTAAGGCGTTAATGCAATATGTTGTTGATCCAGAACTTTGTGTTGGCTGTACACTTTGTGCACGTAACTGTCCGGTCGATTGTATCGCTGGAGAACGTAAAGAAGCTCATATTATCGACGTTGAAAAATGTATTAAGTGTGGTGCTTGTATGGATAAGTGTAAGTTTAACGCCATTAGCATACAATAAGGAGGATTGAAAATGGAACAAATGATAAAATTAACCATTGATAATAAAGAGGTAGAGGTTGCCGAAGGCACCACTATGCTCAATGCTGCAAAGCAAATTGGTGTTGAAATACCTACGCTTTGCCACATGCATCTTGAGGATATGAATATTGAGCATAAGCCAGGTGGGTGTCGTATTTGTGTTGTTGAGGTCGACGGAAGAAGAAACCTCGCACCTTCATGTAACTCAAAGTGCGAAGCGGGAATGAATATTAAAACTCACTCTATGAGAGTTTTGAATGCTCGTAAAACGGTTATGGAATTGATGCTTTCTGATCATCCATTTGACTGTCTAGTTTGTGCAAAATCAGGAAACTGTGATTTGCAAACTACAGCTCAGAATATGGGTGTTCGTGAGATTCACTACCAAGGTGAGCAATCAACTTATAAGGTAGATTATTCGCCATCGATTATCCGTGATATGGACAAATGTATCATGTGCCGTCGTTGTGAGACAATGTGTAATGATGTACAAACTGTTGGTGCCCTATCTGCTGTAAATCGTGGATTTGAATCAGTAGTTGCTCCAGCTTTCGAGATGGATCTTGAGAAGTCTACGTGTACTTATTGTGGTCAGTGCGTTGCTGTATGTCCTACAGGTGCTCTTACCGAGAAAGATCATACCAACCAGTTGATCAGAGATCTTGCAAACCCTAATAAAACGGTTGTGGTTCAGACGGCTCCTGCTGTACGTGCTGCGCTTGGCGAAGAGTTTGGAATGGAAGTCGGTACTTTGGTAACTGGTAAAATGGTTTCTGCACTT
>Ga0209272_10002391_pt1 | contig 10562 bp, 19 predicted proteins | sample tdDd002_FD_187125 | JGI IMG/M metagenome (GOLD analysis project Ga0209272, IMG submission 187125) | Marine sediment microbial communities from the Atlantic coast under amendment with organic carbon and nitrate - tdDd00.2 (SPAdes)... | ecosystem: Environmental > Aquatic > Marine > Coastal >... | reverse complement strand
TACCTTTATTTGATATGCATTTTGGTATTAACACCTATAAAGACTATAAAGGGGTATTAGAAGAAATATCTGATTTGATAAGACTTAAACAACGAAAAAAGATTATATTCGTTATAGGGCAAGATCTCCTGCATAACAATGATTTAAAAGGTAACACTAGTAACGGAACATTAATAGAAAAAGTAGATATGAAAAAAGCGATAAATGATGCTTATAATTTCTATTTTGAATTAGTAAATATAGCATACGATTATGCAGATGATGTAGAAGTAATATATAGTAAAGGTAATCATGATGAAAGTGCTGCATTTATATTCTTGTTGATGTTTTCTAAAATGTTCAGTGAAGATATTAAATTCGATTTGAGTTTAGATGATAAAAAGGTTAGAACGTTCGGAAAAGTATTTATAGGTTGGTCACACTCAGACAAAGGGAAAAAGAACGTTAATAGAAACATCAAAGACATTAGAGGAGTATTTGCAGAGTTATTTAAGATGAAGTGGGCTAAGACAGAAGTAAGAGAATTACACTTTGGACATTTACACCATGAGAAACCTGGAGATGGATTAGGATTTATGGTAAGAGTGTTAAGCACAGCAGCTAAAGTAGATCAATGGCATTTAGAAAACGATTATGTAGGAAGTCATAAAAGATTCATGTTATTTGAATATAGTACAAAGAAGTTAAAAACAATACATTATATCTAAGCTAGTCGAAAGGCTAGTTTTTCTTTTTAGTAGAAATATGATATTATAAAGTAGAGGTGATATTATGAAAATAGTATTTAATGAAATGACTTTTGAGATATTAGAAGTTGAAGATGGAAATGAAAAATTATTTGCTGGTGAATCAGAAAGATTCGCAACATTCCATCCTGTAGAACAAACTATATATTTGGCTAAAAGTGCAAAAAAAGAGAAAAAGAGAGCAATGATATTACATGAATTAACTCATGCTTATATGTTTGCTACTGGATTGGACTATGGATTAGAACCTAAAGAGTGGGAAGAGGGAGTGTGTGACTTCATAGCATACCATAGTAGACATATATTCAAAGCATATAACAAATATTGTCAAGAATTTGTCTAATTTACTTTTAATTTGTATTAAAGTGTAGTATAATAGAATAGAATAGTATAAACAAGCTATATATAGTGTAGCTGATCCAAATAAAAAGGGAATCCATGACAGGTAAGAGATCAGTTATACATTTTAAATGGAGATGATAGAGATGAAAAAAGAAATTTTACAAATGATGAATAATGATGTTAGAAAATTTAATAAAGATCTAAAATGGACATTCAGTAAAAGAAAAAATATAATTAATTTCAATGATGGATGGGGAGAATATATTGAATATAATTTATCTAGTAAAAAAATTTCTATGAGGATGGATTATCATCAAATATTTAGATTAGAAACAATGGTGGCTATTTTAACATATTTCAAAGAGATGAGTATTGAAAATCAAAATGAAAAACAAAGGTTATGTTAGATATGCTTAGAAGTATAAAAAAATATAAAGAATATATAACAAAAGAGATATTTAATGAATGGCGAAAGATAAATGATGAAGATATTAAGAAAAAAATAGAAAGAATTAAAAACAATGAAAAATAAAATATATAAAAGTTTATCAATAACAAATGATATAAAGGCAATATACAAAGGTAGAATACTTAATAGGCTATGGAATAAACAAATATTAAAGATAGCAAGGAAGTTTTTTAAATAAGAAAAGGTGATTATATGAAACATAATCAGCATAAATATTGGAATAAATGGCATCTATTAGATTTTACTTATGATGGTAGATATGAAAAGCCTATAAAACACAAGAAAATAAAACAACGATTATATAAAAGAAGAATCAAAAGAGAAGATTATAAAACATTAGAAGAATACAGGTGATTAAAATGGCTGAATACAAATATAGTGCAAAGGAATTAGTTTTTTGTAATGAATATATAAAGACTAGAGATCCCACTCATTCAGCAAACAAAGCAGGATATAAACATCCAGCAGTAGTAGGTAGACAAAACTTAAACAAACTTAAAATACAAGTTTACCTAGAAGAAAGAATCAAAAAGGTTGATAAGAAGCAAATATTAAGCCTACAAGAAGTTTTAGAGGGAATAAGCAATATTGCTACAGATGGCGAGAATGTCGGTGCTAGGGATAGATTAAAGGCTTATGAGCTATTAGGTAAAACTCACGCAGCATTCACTGATAAGACTGTTAATCACACAACAATAGAAAATGATCCTATTGATAAAATAGTAGCTTCAATAGAAAGTTTAAAAAATGAGTGATTTCAAAATAGGTAAGAGATATAAGTTATTCTTACAGACAGATAGTGAAGTTGATGTCATAGAAGGAACTACATTCGCTGGTAAGACTACAACAGCAGTAGCCACTAAAGTATTATACATGATAAAGAAAACTAAGCGTAAGAAACATATAATAGCTGGTAAGAGTTTAGGGGTTATAATGTCAAACATAATTAACACAGGCGAATTTGGGTTGGCCGATCTATATCCTAGTATCGGTGTTTATCCAGATGGAGGTAAAAAGCAAAAATTACCACATCTTGAAATAGGTGATGATATAGTTTATTTAGTTGGATACGACAATGTAGCTAGATTCAAAACAGTATTAGGTGGGCAGTTTGGTGTAATATATGTAGATGAAATGAATATCGCATCTGAAACATTTATAAACGAGGTATTCTTACCGAGATTCGAATACTTTTGTGGAACAGCTAATCCTGATGATCCAAGACTACCAATATATAAAAATGTGATGGATAGAGCAAGACCAGCAGAAGGCCATGAAATACCTAATCATATTTGGAAACACTTAAAAGAAAGTAAACCTAGAGAAGATTGGCATTATTGGTTTTTTACATATGATGATAATCCATCAGTAACACCAGAAAAGAAAAAGAATTTATTATCTTCGTTATTACCTGGAACAATACAGTATAAAAATAAGATACAAGGGATAAGAGCTAAGTCGGAAAACTTAATATTTGGCGATTTACCGAAAGATATTATAGTTAACGAAGTATTTGCTAAGGGATTCAATTTTAACAAGTACACAGCAGCTATTGATACCTCTTATAGTAAGAATACAGAAGATACCAACGCATTTGGATTTGGTGGGATAACAACAACTGGAGAATACTTTAAGTTAGATGAATTAGTTGTAAATAATAAAGATGTAGGGAAAATCATTCATGTAAATGGTAAAAAGTTCAGATTACCACTATCAGCTTCAGATGTATGTATGGTAGGGTATGAGTTCTTAGAAGAAAATAACTCAAAATGGGGATTTTCTAGGTACATAACAATTGATTCACCAGCGACTACACTTGAGTTTGATAAAATGAGAAGGTTAAATGGATGGGTTTATATGCCTGTAGATGCGAATAAGATTAAGATGAAAGTTAAAATTATTGACAGAATTAAATTTGTAAACGCATGGATAGCAAAAAGGAAGTATTATATATTAGAGCATTGTAAGAATCATATTCACGAAATGGAAAGCTGGTCATTTGATTCAAAGGGTAAACCTGAAGATTATGGAAACCATACGATTGATGAAACAAGCTATGAATGGATACCTGAACGAGATAAAATTAAATAGTGAGGTGATAATGTGGGAATAATGGATAAAATGAGAACCAACATGAGAGATTGGTTATTAACAGGAATGTCAGGAGGTGGATCATTAACAAATATGAGTGAAAATAGCAGAACATTAGAATATGATGTATGGTACAAAGGTAAAGAAGAAGAGTTAGCAAGATTTTACACTAACTTCAATTGGAACGAACAATATGTAAGGGTAAAAGAAAATTATTTATATGCGAACACATTAGATACCGAAAGAATAGTGCATTCAGGTATACCTCGTTTAGTTGCTGATACAATGGCTAGATTAATATTTAGTGGTGGTGTTGACATAGCTGAAGAAAATGCACAAGATACACTAGATGCAATAATTAAAGATAATAGAATGAACAAACAACATGCAGAAGGTGGAAGTTTAGAAAGTGGATATGGTAAGTTTGCTTATAAATTGTCATATGATTCGGATTTAAGTGAATGGACTATCATTGAAACAATCAAAGCATGTGATTATGATACTTTAAAAGTTAGAGAACGAATACAAGAATTTCATTTCTTTACAGCATTTGAAGAAGATAACAAAAAGTATCGCTTAACAGAGATTTATGGTAAAGGGTATATAGATTATAAGTTAGAAAGAAAAAGTGGCACAGAATGGAAACCTGCAAGCCTGACAGCAACAAGATTCACTAGCGAATTAACTAGAGTTGAATTTACACCAAAAGTAATACTAGCAATGGAAAAAACAAATAAAACTATTGAAGGTAGAAGTGACTATGAAGGTTTAATAAGTGAATTTGATACATTAGATGAGTTCTGGAGTTCATTTAGTGAAGAAGGTAGAAATGCTAAGGTAGAAAAATATGTAGATGAAGCATTTTTAAATAATGGTCAAATACCTCCAAGAATAGCTAAAAATTATTACAGACTAAGTACCCATCCAGATAAAGAAGTTAAAATAGACTATCAACAGCCAGATTTTAGAGCTGATACATGGAGTGAAGGGATTAAAGTTGTAATAGATAATGTCTTATTAAATGTCGGTTTATCACCAGCAACTGTCGGGATAGATAATGCAGGTGGAAATACTAGTGCTGAATCTAGGCGAGTAATGGAACGATCTTCATTACGAACTAGAGCAGAAAGAATAGAGTTGTGGGATGAATTTTTAACTGAGTTCTACGAATTAGTGTTAATAGCTCAAGATATATTTACTAAAAGTACAGTAGGAAAGTATGAAGTTGTAGTACAATTCGGAGAATACATAGTAGATACATTAGAAGATAGAGTTAAAGCAGTAAAAGAATTAACATTCTCGCAAGTAATAGATACGGAATTTGCATTAGAAATGGTATTCGGTGATACTATTGATGATAAAACAAGAAAAAGAATATTACAAAATTTAGGTGAAGAAGTAGTTGAAGAAGTAACCGAAGAAGATGATGAATAATGCCTACTAGAAAAGAATTACTTGATGAAATAGAAAAAGATTTAGAAGTAACAATAGATGAAGAAAATCCTAACAAAAATAAAGTTGATAGAAGAAAATTAGCAACAGCAATATTAATAGCAACACTTGCATATAACGAGGATAGATATTTCATAGGAACTACTGCAACTCTTAACCTTGCCAAAAGGAGAAAATTATTAAATGATAGCCAAATCATGAGTAATTTCAATAAAGAGTTGAAAAATCGTAGGAAAAGAATTAACTATGGTCGTATGGTAAGAAAACAAGCTAATATATATAATAATCAACTTAAAAAAATAGGATTAAACAATGCAACAAAGAAATTAAGGAATAGAGTTAATAACATCCTACAATCAGAAGGCAATACCTTTAGAGATAGAGGTAAAATCACAGCAGGTAAGGTAGTTAATAGAACAACAAGGAAAATAGTTACTAAGGAATGGGTATGGGCTATGTATGGCACACCAGACGAGCCTAGAGACAGTCATTTTGCTGCTAATGGTCAAAGAGTACCTATTAATGAGAACTTTGTTGTAGGAGGTCAATCAGTCTCAGCACCGAGACAATTCGGTGATCCAGCAGAGGATATAAATTGTCATTGTGGAATAAAATTAGATATATTTTAAATATATGGTTGCTAGTGAACCATTAAAACTAGGTGTATAGCCAAAACACGAAAGGATTCAATATGAAAAGAAAAGAATTAGAAGAATTAATCAAAGCAAATACTAATGAAGAGGGTGCAATTGACATTGAAACCATCTTTAAAGCAGTTAATGAACATGTTAATGAAATATCAGGTAAAAATATTGAAAAAGAAAAAGAAGTATTGTTAAAACAAGTAACAACTGAAGCACAAAATGCGTTTATTAGCGAGTATGGTTTTGAAAATGTAGATCAATTCTCAGCATTTGTAACTAATAGCAAGGCTACAACAACTGAAAAAGACCAAACATTAAAAAGAATTAATAAAGAATTAGTAAAGTTTAAAGAAGATTATGGTACTTTAGAAAAGCAGTATAAAGATGCCAATTCTGAATTAACTTCAATTAATAATAAAGGGCTAGCCAAACAAATTGGAGTTAAGGAAGATATGTTAGATTTTGCATTATTCGAAGCAAACAAAGTAGTAAATGATGAAGTATCTTTAGAAGATGCATTAAATGGATTGAAAGAAAGTAAACCATTTGCATTTGATTTAGAGGAAAAAACTTCATTAAAAGTAGGAACAGAAGTAAAAGGTAAAGGCGAAATAAAACCAACGAATTATTTCGATTTATACTTAAAAAGCAAAGGCAAAAAATAAAGGAGTGAATTAAATGCCAACAGATGTAAGAAAAATTGAAGGATATAGTGATATATCAGAAGCGGTATTAGCACAAACGAGTATTATTAAAGCAGTATCAAGAAAAGATATTCTAGGAGCACCAGGAACAACAACAGTAAAGGTATATGTAAACGAATTATCAACAATTGCTGATTATGTACCAGGTACAGGAGTTTCAATCACTAATGATTCTTCAAGTTATGTAACAATCAACAATTTAAAAGAAAAAGCAGTAAATGAATTATTAGATGGTTATTCAGTAGAAACAGCACCAGCAGACCATGTTATGAAACGTTTAGAAGCAGCTATGAAAGCTCATGGTGAACAAGTAGATACAGATGGTTTCGCAAAAATGGTAGCAGATGGAACAGAATTCGTAGCAGCAGCAGGATTAAAGCCAACAGCAACTACAATCTACAATGACATTGCGAATTTAGCAAAAGAATTAGATGATGTTAAAGCACCACAAACTGATAGAAATTTAATTATCACACCAGAAATGCGACAATTGATTACTAATAGAAATTCTGGTATCGTATTAGAAACTGACAAAGGTGACCAAATTCAAGCAGAAGGTTGGATTGGTAGATTCTACGGATTCGATATCTTCATGACAACATTAATGCCAGCAGGTACTAATATGATTGCAAATCAAGATCGTTCATTCGTATTCGGCGATAACTGGACTAGAGATGTCAGATTACAATCATTAGATGGTTCAGGAACATTTATTGGTGATGTATCTATTCAAGGTAGATGGGCTTATATTACAGGTGCAGTTAGACCGACATTGATTCAAATAAACAATGGCGCGGCATAAAGTACATTAAGTAACTAATTTGACACACGAACAAATGTTTGATATAATGTAATTGAGGTGATAATTATGTTATATAATGACATTAAATTTTATGAGTCAATTGAAAATGGTTATTTAGTTAGTAAATGTGGTAAAATTTTATCTTTAAAGAAAAATAATCCTTACTTGATGACACCATGCAAAACTACAAAAGGTTATTTACAAGTAAGATTGAACCGCAAAATGTTTAGAGTACATAGAATTATAGCATTAACTTTTATACCTAATCCAAACAATTTAGAAACAGTTGACCACATTAATGAGAATAAAATTGATAATAGGGTTGAGAATTTACAATGGCTTTCTAACAGAGATAATATTAGAAAAAGTAGAATAGGTATTAAATTTACTGATGAACATAAACTAAAATTGCGAAATGCAAAATTAGGTAAACCATCAGTTAAAGATAAATTTAATAAACAAGATGCTTTTAAAATGAAAGAAATGTTAGAAAACGGAATGAAAGCTAAAGATGTTGCAGATGAATTTGGTATAGGTAGAACAAGTGTTTATAATTATATTAAAAGATTGAACCTTTAAGGGTGGGTTAAAACCTGCCCTTACTTATTAAAAAGGTGGTGATTAAATGATTTATGTTAAAAATGATAAAGAAGTAAAACCAAAAACTTATCATGAAATGAAACAATTAGAAAAACAAGGTTATAAATTAAAAATTAAGAAGAAAAAAGGTAGACCACCGAAAGTGGTGAGTGAATAATGGCTATTACTAGAAAGCAATATATAACAGTAGCAGAGCTTAATGAAGTATTAGGTACAACTTATGCAGATGATGCAACTAATAATTTAGCAATAAAAGAAGCAAGTGAATTGATTTCCTATCATACTAATACTAGAAGTGATGTATTATTTGAAGCAACAAATCCGAATGTAGAACAACTAGATAATTTAAAAATAGGTACAGCATATCAAGTACAATATGTATTTGATAATCAATTTATAGATGATGATTATGAAGATGTTAATGATTCGATTTCATTAGGTAGATATTCTACTTCAAGTAGTGGTGGATCATCAACGGCTGGAGCAAGTAAAGAATGGAAAAAGGTAGCACCAAAAACTAATAGATACTTATTATTAGCTAACTTAAGGTATACAGGTTTAAGTTATCGTTCTGGTAGTGGAGGTTTATGTCTTGATTAAACCTATTCCAAAGAAACTACTACCTAATACCATTCTATATAAAAAATATCTAGGAGATTCAGGAACAGGTGATGCATTTGATACTCAGAAAACGATAACAAATGTTGCATTTCAAGAAAAAAAGACACGAACAGCTAAACAAGATGGTTTTATTATTATAGGTAAAGGTACAGTATTCGTAGATGCTAAAAATAGTTTAGTAGATGATGCAGCAGTTACAAATGATTTATTTGTTGAAAAAAGTCGTATAATATTTAATAGCAAAACTTATATAATAAAAGAAATAGAGAATTTAGACTATGAATCAGGTCGTGGGATTCATCATTGGGAGTTGATGGTTAATTGATAACAGAAGTTATAACATACATTAGAACACAAATAGAAACAACAGCCATTGACACAGCATACCAGGACTTGATACCAAGTGTTGAAGAAACAAATGTGGCAGCTGTAAGGTCATTGCCTGGTGCTGGTACAACAAATGTAATAGCAGGTGATAATTATTCAACTCAGTTGTTTAGTGTCTTATATCGTGGGAATACCGACCGATTAACGAGCTTAAATAACATAGATAGCGTGTTTGATACACTTAATAATGTTGCTGAGATAGAATTAACTAATACACGAATTTCGATCATAGAAGGGCAAAGACCAGCTTATGCGTTTGAAGATGAAAATGGTAATATTCATTACAATATGAATTTAACAGTAACATATAACAAAAAATAAAAGGAGTGATTAGATGTCGACATTTATTAATGGTAAAAGTTTTACAGTTAATTTAGATGCAGATCAGCTATTAGATGTACCAACAGATACACCAGATTTTCAAAAATTGTTACAAATAACAAATGTTTCAAGAGCATTAAGCGAAACAATAGATACATTCTTCACTTTAGAAAATGAAGGTTTTTCAAATAATCAAGTAACAGCATTGGATACACAGTACGATTTGACTATTAAAGGTGATAAAGATGATACATTAATTCAATCATTAATCAGTTGTGAGTGGGATATTGCAAAACGCAATAGAAATGTTATGCAAATAATTGATGATTTCACAGGTAAAACTATCGAAGTTAATTCACCTGTTACAGCAATTAGTGATACAAGAGAAATTGAAACAATTGTAGAATTTGCTGTCAGTATGAAATTTAATGGAAAGCCTACAATAACATAGGAGCATAGAAATATGCTTCTTTTTTAAAAAGAGGTGATTAGATGGCAAAACAATTTAAAGCAAACGAAACAGCAATGAGATTTCATGTAAAAAATGTAAAAAAAATCAGCAAAGATATATTGCCAGATGTAACTAAAAGGTTTGTAGCTGATACAAATGATCAATTTGTTCCAGAATTAACAGCAGATTTGAAAAATAGTGCATTTATACATAGCGAATTTGATGATGGAATAGCAATATGGCAAACACCTTATGCAAGAAGGAGATTCTTCGAAGGAAGTATAACAGGTGTAGCATTTTGGACTTTAGAAAATGTAGCGAGAAATAAAGATGTTTACAAGAAAATGATAATTGAAAGATTAAGGAGAATTTAAGATGGCTTTAGAAATTATTATAGATAACCAAGATATGTTAGATGTTGTATTACCATTCGTTAAAAAGAAAGGTGCTGAGCCTTTTTACGAATTGCATGTAGTGTTAGATCAAGAAGAATTTGATTACATATTAGAATTATCTGAAAAATGTATGAAAAATTATAATCCAACAGATGAAGATGAAAAGAAATTAAAAGAAATTATATTAAAAGATAAATGTGATGAAGTGAAAAAGATTGCAGGTTATACAGGTATTCATTATGTTGTAACAGCAATACAAAGTATGGTGTTGAATAAAGTGGGTTTGCAAAAACACAACATTTCAAACTATGCGACTTCGAAATTACAAAACAAATTGAAGAAATAGATAGAGTTAATATAGGTAACAAAGATTATAAAATGAATTTAACTTTTAAAAGTGTTATGCAAGTATACAAAATAATCAAAAATAATACTCAGGATATATCTAAAATCCAAGAAATATTAAATATACCTAGTATACCAGATATAAATATAGTGTTGAATTATATATTTAATAAAAGATTTCAAGCCCCTGGA
>Ga0209272_10002389_pt1 | contig 10570 bp, 8 predicted proteins | sample tdDd002_FD_187125 | JGI IMG/M metagenome (GOLD analysis project Ga0209272, IMG submission 187125) | Marine sediment microbial communities from the Atlantic coast under amendment with organic carbon and nitrate - tdDd00.2 (SPAdes)... | ecosystem: Environmental > Aquatic > Marine > Coastal >... | reverse complement strand
TGGGTTTGCAGCGTTAACCACTCTTCTGTGTTAGTCGGCACTGGCAATGGGGCTGGAACCGTTCTGTTCTCTAAAATTTGAGCAAACTCTGACGAAATCCCTGCCGGGGTTGGCAGTGTTCGCTCTTTCATCACCATATCAGCCAGAACCGTTGTGCTTGATAGGCCAATTAGCAATGCAGGAATGATAGTGCGTAGTGGTTTAAGTTTCATAATAACTCCAGTTGTCTTTTAAAGCCGCTGTTGGCTAACTGGAACTATTATTAACTGCTCAAATAATAGCGACTATGAATTAGAGAAATTCAAATTTGTACGCCACTTATGACCAGTTATGAATTTCTCTAATTCCTATCCCATATTCACAACAGTACTCATAATCAACTCTCTAACTTGAGGATTGAGCATGAAATATTTACCCGTAAGCATGATATTCATTAGTTACTTAGCCTTCTTTTGCTTCTTGGTCATCAGGCTAAGTAGTTAGCTGTGCGACATGACAAGATAGGTAAACTGATTTTCAAAAACTGAGTTTATATTGGTTCAAAACATTAGAAAATGTAGGCTTATGTGAGCATAATTGTTTATCAACGATCAATTACTCTAACTTGGACTATAACAAAAACGGTTTAGATCAACAGAACTAAACCGTTTCTATCAGGTTAGAAAAAGGTTCTTCAAACCATAAATCGCACCTTGGACCTATCTATCTAAAACTTGGGATAATCGCTGGAATCCCTGGTAGTAGGCCAACCAGCGCCATTACACTCGTTAGCACAACAAACATAATTCCAGGCAACACCCAACGGCTCATTTTGCTTAGTTCCCCACTACGTTCTTTACAGCCGACTAAGCCTAAGTTATCTAGCAGCATGGTGAGAGACCAGCCAAATGCTGGGTTAACGAGCGCTGAAGAAAATACAACAATCGCCGCCGATTGAGTGGTTTTCCCTTCACGCGTCATTTCCATTCCTGCTTCTAGCAATGGAACAAATACCCCAACAATAAGCGCAACACAAAGTACAGGTTGCCAGATCGCTAAGTCCATCGGGTAACCCCAAATTGCGGCGATGATACAAAACAGAGCCGCCAGCAAAGCACCCGCAGGAATCGGGCGTTTAGCAATTGCTGCTGGCACGATGTAAGTCCCCCATGAAGAGGTAAAGTTAGTGCCACCAAGAAGAGAACCAAACGTCTGACGAATAGAAGCCGTGGTCATGGTGTCGTCAATGTTCATGTGTACTTTTTCGGTACGTTTCGGGTAGCTGATTTTTTGAAAGACCTGATGTCCTAAGAAGTCTGGTGACCACATAGCCACTGCTAAAATAGCAAACGGCAATACCACCATGAAATGCTCAATCGTCGGTAAGCCTAGCATCCAACCTGTGTCTTCCCCCCACCAATACATAGGGTTCATATTGGGTAAACCGGGCTCGGTTTGAAAAGAAAACGGCGCTCCCATGGCAAAAGCTAACGTACCGCCTAGCAAGCAACTAAGAGGGACTGCTAGCCAACGCTTACGAAAATGTTCCAGTAATGCATACAAAATAATGGTGCAAAAGATCACGACAAAAGCAATGTGGCTCATCCCTATTCCCTCAGCCCAAGCGAACAGCTTTTTCACTTGAGAGACGGTTCCAACAAAGCCAAGGTAAAGTAATAAGCCGCCACACACGCCTTTACTGGTGAGGTTTGCCAACATGCTGCCACCTTTACTGATGGCTAACAGTATACCAAAAGCACCAATCAGCAAACCAAAGGCCATTGGGTGCCCACCAGCTGCAACAACGATAGGAATTAATGGAATAAGTGGGCCGTGTGTACCCGCGAGGTTTGCGGTCGGCAATAGAAAGCCTGAGAAAAGAATGATGAAAACAGAGGCAATGAGCAATTCATAACGAACATTTTCTAAAATAAAGCCCTCGTTCAGCCCTAGCGCCCCGGCAAAAGTTGCGGCAATGGCTCCCACCATAACCACTTTACCAATGGTCGCGGCCATCGCTGGAATGGTGTCTTCTACCTCGAATCGATAATCTTTAAACGGCAAATTGGGACGCCAACGTTTTGGCACCATAATCTGTAACTCGTGTTCTAAATATTGTTCTCGGGACTCAAACTCCGAACTTGGTTTATGTTGTTGTTCATAAGTGAGTTCATCCTCACTGGCTTTAGGCTTATCTGTTCGAATATGTACGGACTCTAAAGTGCTGCTCATTGTGATTCCTTTCGTTCACACTCTAAGGTGTGTTTTTCCAACCAACGTTGTTTACTCACTAAACGAAGATTAAGCGAGTCGTTGTCTATATATTCTCTGCTACAAGAACTCGACGACTGATTTTTGCGAACCCTTGAACTTCAGTTGCTAGTACCTTATACCAAACGAAAAAATACAAATAGTCTCAGGCAGTTAGACATTAGTCGTAGGGTACGGGCTACCAGCATGAGCTTTGTAATAGAATTCGATAGAACTAGTCTCAAGGTCTATGGAGAAACCGAATGGTAGATCAAGAAGCATGGCGAGCCAGTAGCAGCAGAAAGCTTAGGTTAACGGGTTTACATCCAAATAGAGAAAGGGCTACGTAGCCCCTTTTGTTTATTTCTACATGCTAATAAGTTGTTCTGAAGCACAACGTTGATCTTAAGTATTCTGCCTTATTTCTGAGCAAAAGCGTTTAGAGTCTAATTTCAAGCTATTGAAAGCGAACGGCTAGTCACTCTACCAGTCGACAATGCCGTCAAACAATGTTGCGCTTTCAAATAAAGTAGTGAATAACTCTCTCAGGAAATTACTGAAATAATTCGGCGTTCGGACGCGTCTATAGAAGTAGCAAAACGGAATGCAAACAGTGAGTTATACTAGCTTAGCTGAGGTTCAACCACAGAGCATCCGCTACTTAAAATAATGTTACAGCCAACTTGCACTTACCGTATTTATTCAACATGACCAGTATTTTCTATCATTAGCACAAATCATTTTTGCTTCATCTGCGTCATTTGTCATGACAAAATTACCATATCAAATGCGCAAATCATCTAAGGTTTTGTACAGATGCATTTAGTTTATAGGATTTCGCTCTTTAACAATTTAAAGTAATACCAAAAGTGTTTTTCAAAATAATTATATTGAGGAAATTATGAGCAGAGAATTAAAGGAACGATACACTTTTAGAATGCGTAAACGAGACCTAAATGCATTGAGACATTTAGCAGAGGCCAATGATAGACCTATTGCTTACTATGCTGACATAGCATTCACCGACCTGTTTAATAAGTTTGCTATCAATCCTGACGATTTTAAAGACGAGCCTATAAGCAAATAACTCTAAGTAAGCCAGTAGATTTATTCGATCTGAATAACGTTACAAATCGCACCAGTTGGTTCAGATGCAAGTGTAGTGGTTTGTTGACATGAACAAACTAATTAGATTATGGCGTACATGAAAGGTATTCGAGATCTTTTCATATCAAACTATCAAGCTTTCTTAAATGGCATTGATATCTATGTTGATGACGCCGAACCAAGATATTTAGCCTTAATCATGATATCTCTGTCACCGAGGTTTTAAGTTAGGTTCCTTATAGATCATTCACTGAGTGGTCTATGTGGAGCAATCCAATAGATAGACGCACGATGCGCTTATCACCCAAAACATAAATAATTTTAGGAGTCCTTTTGGCTTCTTTCTTTTTGACTTGTAGATTATATATCCATGAAAAAACTAATTTCTATTACTATTCTAGTACTTCTAACCTCAGCTTGCAGTTCAGTTAAACCACTATGTGATGATCAAGGTAATTGTGGTGGTTACTACTCAAAGGCAAAGGTAGACGCATATGACAAGCGTACAGGTGGTACTGATTAATAGATTTTGAGTTTGGTTCTTAAGGATGAGAACCAATAGCAAAACTAACTACATGCAGCTTTTAATGTCGTGGTGTAGTGAATGTTCTAGAATGAAGCAGTAAGAGTTACCTTGAATGTCTTTGATTACGGATCAGCACCTTTATTCAAAGTGAGTAACTCTCTTCTTTTCAAGTTTATGATGAAAGATGAATTAGCACGAGGAGATTTGGTCCACATCCCGCCAAATGCCCTGATTTAGAGATCCCGATTTATGCGGTGTACCAAGAGAAAGCTTTGATGCCGTTACGAGTACGAACACTGATTGAGTTCTTAAGACAAAAGGCTGATGCGTTTCAGTAATACCATATCTCGCAAAGGGAAATATTGTTAACACCATCACACTGAGAGGTTTGCAGAATCCAATTGCATAATTGACCTAAGTCAACGAACCATTCGTTTATATTCTTTACATATTTGTAAATAAAAAGTGAATACCAGCATCAAAAGCAAGCAAAATCAAATTGTGCAAACTTTGTTCGCTGTTAACATCGTTTTTTGCCATAAAAACCATCGCTTTTTTGCGTTTTATAGATAAAAACGATTGCTATACCGTGACTTCCAGAGCGTACCAACACGAAGTACGCCGCCCTAGTGAGAGTGAAAAATCACTTAAAAAGGAAGTTATTATGAAAACTCTTATAGCAGTGAGCGTCATGTCAGCGCTGTCTTTCAGTGCCTATGCAGAGCGCCAATCCGCAGAACCCATTAAGGTGATTGAACCTGTTGCTGGGCTTGATGCGAAAAAGGTAGAACTGGGTAAAACGCTATGGTTTGAGCCTCGTCTATCCGCCTCAAACACTATCTCTTGTAACTCTTGCCATAACATCGCAAAAGGTGGCGTCGATAACTTGCCAAGTTCCATTGGTCATAAATGGGCGATTGGCCCTATCAACTCACCAACGGTGTTTAACTCAGATTTGAACTTTGTTCAGTTCTGGAATGGGCGTGCCAAAGATTTGCAAGAACAAGCGGCCGGTCCAATTGAGAACCCACTCGAAATGGCCTTTAGCCACCAGCTTGCGATCGACACACTTAAGTCGATTCCTCAATACCGCGAGTGGTTTAAGCAAGCCTACGGCAGTGAGACGATCACCATTGATAACGTGACTGATGCAATTGCGACATTTGAGCAAACCTTACGCACACCGAACGCACCGTTCGATCTTTGGTTGAAAGGCGACGACAACGCACTAACCACTGCGCAAGTCGAGGGTTATAACCTATTTAAAGCAAAAGGTTGTACGGCGTGTCACAGTGGTCCTCTCGCCGGTGGTCAAATGTACCAAAAGATGGGCTTAGTGAAGCCGTTTGCAACAGACAACCCAGATGTGGGACGCAAGGCGATCACGGGTAATGATTTCGATAAGTTTGTGTTTAAAGTACCAACACTGCGTAATGTCGAACTCACCTACCCGTACTTCCACGATGGCTCGGTTTGGGATTTAGAAGAAGCAGTAGCAATGATGGCTGACCTTCAACTTGGCCAGAAGCTAACGAAAGAGGAATCGGTGAAAATCACTGAGTTCTTACGCTCGTTAACCGGTGACCAACCAGAGGTAACACTTCCTCATCTCCCACCATCAACCAACGAGACGGCACGTCCTAATATCTAACTCGGTCGTTCATAAACAGCAAAGGAGCCATTGTAAGCTCCTTTGCGTGCGTATTAAATCACTCCAACACTCAGCTTCATCTATCAAACATAAGGCTTTTTTAGTTTCACCTTCTTGCTGCCCTCCTCATCTGTTGCATATAGCATCGTATGCACTCACCCTACTTTTATTAAGAAAGACAATGTAATTGAATCTTTTTGGACTAACTTCCAATAAGATATTGATTAGTAGCGCTAAGAGTGAGGTCTAAGGATAGATCAAGATGGGATTCAAAACCGTTCAAACACAATCGCATTATGTCGATGGCATACTCGTCACAGCAGAATACCACCGCCTGTCGACGAGATTTACCTTGCGAATTGGCGAAGAGATCCTCTATTCAAAACGGCTTTGTATTATCGCGTTTAGAAACGCTCCAATTACCGTTAACAATCGGAGCTATCGAGTAAGGATCATTTGGTGCTTTATTTGGCGAGCAAGGTTAACGAAAGACGATACAGTGGTGATAGAAGAACTGATTGATAAACGACGTTCTAAGTCATTATTTACTCTTGTATTCTCCACTATCATGCGAAGTTTAAAATATGTATTCAGTTAAGCAGTTTCAAATAGCGATTAACCGCATTTGAAACTGCATTATCATTGGGCAAATCGATTAAGCAACATTCGCCGACTTATTTGCATCGCTGTCTTGTTCAAAGAACTCTTCATGTAGCGCACAAATCGCTTCCTTATACTCGTCGTCACTCACAACAAACTGTACGTTAACGTTTCTCATTGATGAATGGAGAGCAATGGGTGTCACATCGCGATTCATCAGTGCAAAAACGCCTTTGGCTAACGTTTTATTGGTATCGATTTGGGAACCGATTGCAGAGATAAGAGCCACCATACGCCCTGTGATCGAGGCTTGCGGATAACGCTTTTCTACTTTGTAGCGCACTTTGTTTAGGCTATCGACACTGCCACCTAGATAATACGTTATGGAGTTCGCATTCATCTCTTTACCGATAAGGTTGACGCGTGCATCGGCAATGATTTCCATCAGTTCGTAACTGACATTGTCCACTTTTCCAACCATGGTTTGATCAAACAAGTGCAGCGCAAATACCTTCTGTTTTCCTGCGATAATTTCAATGCGGTTACTCTCAGGACGATAATCCGCAGAGATTAGAGTGCCTTTGTGTTCAGGTTCAAAGGTATTTTTGATCTGCAATTCAATACCACTTTCTCGTAAACCCGCCGCCGCATTTGGGTGAATCGCTTCCATGCCAAGATTGGCTAATTGATCAGCTACATCGTAATTGGTAAATCCGATGGGATTAACGCTGTCGACACCCACAACTCTTGGGTCGGCAGAGCTTAAGTGATATTCCTTATGAATTATCGCTAAATCGGCTTTGGTTGTTGCAGCAATTCGGCTAAAGGTCATTTCGCTGTAACCACGATCATAAGTGTGCATTAGTCCTTCTTTGCAGTACGCATAACCCGTCACGATTGGCAGCTCTTGAGTCACATCGATCTCTTCAAACGCTTCACGTATCGTCTCATCTAAACTGCGAGGTTGTTGATTATCCCAACCAGAAAGGTCGACAAATTTAGCGTTGATTCCCATATTTTTGAGTTTTAACGCAGTGTTATAAGCGCTATGAGCTTCACCAATGGAAGAAAGAAACTCGCGGATCTGCGGCAAATAGTGACGCAGAGAAAACTGCCCATATTGACAAGTTTCTAGGATGTTGGTGACACATGTTTTTGCTTCCGCAATTCGGGAACGAATGAACTTATCCGCTCTCATTCTATTCATCGGATCTGCAAAAATGTGTTCATTAGTGAGTAGCATGCGGCTTTCTACGTAGGCTAAAGCGTCTTGCCACGCTTCATCTCGCTTAGCGATAAGCTGATAGACACCGGGCTTACTGGTTTTTTTACATTCCAATAGAGCGTCTGTCATACCGCCATAAGCAGAAACAACAAAAATACGGTTATATGGGTTTTGTGGACGAAGGAGGATGTTGTCGAGCACAGCATCAAACGCTGTCATCGAAGTACCGCCGATCTTTTCTACGGTAAATGTCATGAGGGGGCCTTAATGATTGGTCATTTGAAAGAAAGGAAAAAAGAAAGGGGTGAACCTTCACCCCGTTTCAAATATTTGAAGAGATTGACTAGTCTACCAAGGGATAAACACCATTCTCATCATGCACTTCCGCACCAGTGATCGGCGGATTGAACACGCACGCCATGACCATTTCTTTGTTTTTGTAGGCGCGTAGGTAGTGCTCGTCATGCTTGTCTAGGATATACAGCGTACCCGGTTTGATTGGGTAAGTTTCACCGCCAACGACTTCAATTTCCCCTTCTCCACTCATGCAGAATACCGACTCAAGATGGTTCTGATAATGAATGTGTGTTTCGGTGCCTTCGTATATCGTCGTGATATGGAATGAGAAGCCCATGTTGTCATCTTTCAATAACATACGGACACTTTCCCAGTTATCAGACACAACACGTCTTTCGCTATTGCGACACTCATCGAGTGTTCTAACGATCATAATTCTTTCCTTGCTATGATGCTTGTTTGAAATGTTTACTTGCGATGGCTTCGACCGAGCCCTCGAAGATATTAAGCCCTTGAGTGAGTTCGGCTTCAGAAATGGTCAATGGGCAGAAGAACTTCACCACTTCATCATTTGGTCCGGCCGTTTCAATCACCATGCCATTGTCGAAACAGGTTTTTGCTATAGCTCCTGAAATCTCGCCATTCTTACACTCAATACCGATCATCATGCCGCGACCTTTACTCTGAACAAACAGCTCAGGGAATCGTTGAACGGAGCGTTGAATGACTTGTTCAACCATGTTTGAACAGCGCTTAATGTGCAGCTCAAAGCGGTCGTTTGACCAATATGTTTCGAGTGCTTTAGCAGCGGTGACAAACGCGTGATTGTTACCGCGAAATGTGCCGTTATGCTCGCCTGGTTTCCATTTATCCAACTCAGGTTTTAGTAAAACAATTGCCATTGGCAGACCATAACCGCCGATGGATTTCGACAGCGTTACCATATCTGGTCTAATGCCCGACGGTTCAAAGCTAAAGAAAGTACCTGTGCGGCCGCAGCCTGCTTGAATATCGTCAACAATCAATAAGATATCGTGTTCTTTGCACAGCTTACTGAGTCTTTGCAGCCACTCGTTAGAGGCCACATTCAAACCGCCCTCGCCCTGCACGGTTTCAAGTAGAACCGCCGCGGGCTTATCCATGCCTGCCGAGTTGTCAGTCAGCATGGTTTCAAACAATTTCAAACCATCAATACCTGCATAACCTTCAAATGGAATTCGCGTGACATTGTTTAAGCTCGAGCCCGCGCCTTGGCGATGATGTTGATTACCCGTTGCTGCAAGTGCGCCTGCAGTACAGCCATGAAAACCATTGGTGAATGCAACAATGCTGCTACGACCCGTTACTTTTTTTGCGAGTTTGATGGCGGCTTCAACGGCGTTGGTCCCCGTTGGGCCTGTGAATTGCACTTTGTAGTCCAGCGCTCTTGGTTGGAGAATGTACTGATTTAACGCTTCAAGAAAGGCGGCTTTGGCTTCTGAATGCATGTCCAAGCCGTGTGTAATGCCATCCATTTCAATGTACTCAAGGAGCGCTTGCTTAAGTACTGGATTGTTATGGCCGTAATTTAGAGATCCCGCTCCAGCAAGAAAGTCGAGGTAACGTTCACCTTGCTCTGTTTCTAACCAGCAACCTTTCGCGCTACGAAAAACGACCGGAAAACTGTTTGAGTATGAACGTACGTTGGATTCCTGCTTTTTAAAAATATCCATGATAAGACCGTTATTTGATTCCTATTGGTGGGTTTATTTGAGAGGGATACGATACAAATATTCCGTATCGTGTTTGCCTTTAAAGTGTTTGTCTTCGTCCAAGAAGGTACTCACTTCACCAGCATTGCCATTTTGCGCATCGAGCTTTTTAAATAGCGCCCAAGACGCGTCGTTTGACTTGGTGATCGTGGTTTCAATAGCGTTGACACTCTCGAGACCTTCTCGGTCAAGAATGTTTTTGAGCATTTTGAAAGCAAGCCCATTGCCTCTAAATCGTGGTGCTACGGCAACTTGCCAAATGAACAATACATTGGTCTCACCAGGCTTCTGGTAACCAGAGATGAAACCGGCAATCTCGCCTTTGTGCTCAACTAAAACACAGGTTTTGCTGAAATGGCTAGATTGGAGGAAATTACAATATGAAGAGTTCATATCGAGCGGAGGACAATCTGCGATCAAACCATAAATATCGTCGCCATCAGACACGACAGGTTCACGAAAAATCCATTTTTTGCTTGGGTCTTGTCCAATCTCTGGATACATCACCCAAGGGGCTGAGGTAATCATGTGTAGATACATATCCTTCGTACACTAATTAAATTTCCTTTTTATTATGCACACTGATAGTGCATAGAAATCAAACAAAGCCGCTCCAAATACCTACTTATTTGATCTAGATCGCATTAAGGCCAAATGAATATGACTTTAAAAATAATTTGAACTCTAATGTATTTATAGGATAAAAAATAATCGAAGCCAAATGAGCAAAACATCGTCAGTTTCGCACTGAGGAATTGTTTCGAGCAGGAAGAGAATGGCAGCCGATTGATGACTAAAGATGAAGAATTCAGATAAGAATCAGATAAGAAAACGGCACGCCGAAGCATGCCGTTTTTTCGTTGTTACGAAGGAAGCTTAAATTACGCTTTCGCTTTCTTCATTGATTTTGATGTTGGGCGAGGCTCATCCATCAAACCTTTCACTAGAGATACCGTTGCAACCAACAGTACGATAGTAAATGGCAGACCAGTTGTTACCGCCATGGCTTGTGCAGCCGCTAGGCCACCACCCAGCATTAGCGCGATTGCAACTAAGCCTTCAAATGTACACCAGAACACACGTTGAGGTGTTGGTGCATCTACTTTACCACCCGCGGCAATCGTATCGATCACAAGCGAGCCAGAGTCCGCAGAAGTGATGAAGAACACCACAACCAGAATAAT
>Ga0209272_10002388_pt1 | contig 10572 bp, 7 predicted proteins | sample tdDd002_FD_187125 | JGI IMG/M metagenome (GOLD analysis project Ga0209272, IMG submission 187125) | Marine sediment microbial communities from the Atlantic coast under amendment with organic carbon and nitrate - tdDd00.2 (SPAdes)... | ecosystem: Environmental > Aquatic > Marine > Coastal >... | reverse complement strand
GTAACGTTTTAGCAAAGTCATAAGGGATTATATACATGGACGCGTCAAAAAGCTTGCCTATCAGAAGGCATACGACTCTTTTAAAACGACTACCTGAAACTCGCTTTGCTACACAGCTCGATAAAGCCAAGGCTAATTGGATTGTATTTGGTGAGCACCTTGAGCCTCGCAATTTTGAAGATATCGACTTCTATACAGGCTTCTACAACCCAATTTTAGATACGTGGAAAGTAGGCCAATATGAGGTGGCGTTAATGGCGGGCAACCTTACACCTGAGCATGAAACCATACTACAAAGCTTAAAGTTGGATTATGCTTCGTTAAATGAAGTGCCAGATCTCTCTGCGCCGGGTTTGGTCGTGTTTGATATGGACTCCACCGCAATTCAAATAGAGTGTATTGATGAAATTGCGAAACTTGCTGGTGTGGGCGAAGAAGTCGCAGAGGTGACTGAGCGTGCTATGCAAGGTGAGTTGGATTTCGAACAAAGCCTACGTCAACGAGTCGGTAAGTTAAAAGGTGCTGATGAATCGATTTTAGAGCAGGTGCGTAGTCAACTGCCATTTATGCCAGATTTCGAGGCCTTGATTACTACCTTTAATGCATTAGGCTGGAAGACAGCCATTGCCTCAGGTGGCTTTACCTATTTCTCCGACTTTATCAAAGACAAGGTTAGCTTGGATTTTGCTCAGTCTAATCAGTTGGAAATTATTGATGGTAAGCTGACTGGCGAAGTTCTGGGTGATGTCGTTTCTGCGCAAACCAAAGCCGACATTTTGGTCGAGCTTGCCGAAGAATATGACATTGAACAGCATAACACCGTGGCGGTGGGTGATGGTGCCAACGATTTGGTGATGATGTCCGCTGCTGGCCTTGGGGTTGCTTATCACGCAAAACCTAAGGTTGAAGAACAAGCGCAAACCGCTGTGCGATTCGCAGGTCTTGGCGGTGTACTGTGCATTCTTTCTGGGGCGTTGGTTAAACAACAGAAAATCAGCTGGAAAGCGAAACCCTAACTGTAACTTCTTTCAAATAAAGATAGAAAAATACCGCCATCTGGCGGTACTTTTCTATTGTGTTAACTCCAATCGAATGAGAACTTCTTCAGTGATGTCTTCTAATTCGATATAACCAACGAGTGCAGTGAGTTCTTTCTCTAGCTTGCTTGCTTGATGAACGCCAAATTGAGTTAAGTCACTCAAATCTTTTTCCAGTAATGAAGTCATTGCATCAAAAATCGGTGCGCTGGAGATTCTAACCGCAAGAAACTCTCCCGCCATACGCGCTTTCTTGATGAACATTATTCGTTCTTTTATGCTGGAAAATTCACTGTGAAGCTTTGACTGAATGCCGGTAATTTTTTTACCAGTGTACTCAACACTAATATAAGCGTCATGATGTTTGGCCTGAGCGCCATCGATACGCTTGATAGGCTCTGCGATTAATGTGCTTGAACGACCTTTAAACAGCGGCTCAAGAGAGTAATGCTGTTTGTGTCCTAGACGAGCGAACAGTTCGACGTGTTTCGGTAATGGGAAGTTCACTCCCATTACGGGTGTTTTTATTGTCGATGAGCTTTGCTTGCTGACAAATATTGGTGTACTCACAATTCGCGAAAGCAAAATACAATGCAGCCGCTCTAATAACGCATTGCTTGGTAATAGTTCTTTTTGTGGTATCAGTTTATCTTGATTGTGTTCGATAATACTGTTGAGGAATGCGATAACTTTGATCGTCTTACTATTCTCATCGATAACTAATTGAACGCCTTTGCCATCAGGGCTAACACGAATGACGCGATAGGGAACCTCACTGAGTGGAAGCTTTTTATCGTAGAGTTGCAGCTCTCTAAAATTGACTCTTACCTCTTGGCCAGAACGTAATGGCGTTGGTGTATCAAGGATTAACCCAAGTCCTCTCTTCGATAGGTCTAATGTAAAGCCTGATGACTGTATTTTGTCTGAGGCTGTTAACACTAATGGTGTCTTAAAGCGATACCTTGGTTCTTTGCGTCGAGAGCGTGCGTCGAAGTAGATGCCTTTCGGATTGCCAACCACTTTTCTTGGGTGGCGGAAATTATTCAAGGTATTTGCTGGCAAGCGAGGTTTTTCAGTAAGTAAGTAATCTGCTCCGGCATTGAAATCGGATATCTCTTGTAAGATGCCGACGTGGGAGAGCGACTCCGAGCTGTTGGCTAGCTCTGTTGAAAATGCAGCTAGATCTTCTTTTTCTTTTTTCGATAGTTCAAAGATTGAAATGCGAAATGCTTTCCAACTTTTCCTACGCGCGCCTAGATGCCAGAAAAGCTGCCTTTGCTCTCGAGTTGCCTCTGGCATGAGCATTGAGTAGAAGTAAATCTTGCCTTCATGTTCGTGAGTGAAAGAATAGAGTACGTTACTTGCACCTTTCACTCCGGCTTTTATAAGGCTTGCCACCCTTTGAGGGTTAAATAGCGCACCAAGGCTTTGTTGGTTTCGTTCATCATGCCAGTATTGCCACAACTTCTGATTATTTGGCGTTAGCATCGCAAGCTTTAACTTACTGCCTTCAAAAAACAACGGCAAATTACCAGTGTGCTTTAAGGCGATGTGCTCGTATCCCCTTGTCCTTGCTCGAATAATCTTGTCTTGATTATCATGTCTTGCTCTTTTTGACGCGCTATTTAGTGCTTCATCAATCACACGTGCGATGATGTTGGTATCAGTAAGACGTAACGTTCTTAGATATTTTACAGAGTCATTCTCATAGCAATCATCCACTGCTAAGACTCGATACTCAAGAGGCTTTTCGATACCAGCAACTTGAGATTTTCCTGCAATTTCACTGAAGGTGACTTGGATGATTTCTCCAAGCGCGTATTTAAAAGCACTTGGTACTTTAAACTTTGCACCTGAGCTTGAGAGATCAATGCTCAACCCATGGAGAACTTGACCTCTTGCCAGCTTTATCTCTACTTGCGACTGTACTCTTAATCGCTTTTCTTGGCGCTTTAGGTCATACCCGAGATGCACAGGCTCGGAAAGGAATGGACTTTTTGGGTCGGTGAGTTGAGTTGCTTGATTTGCGGCATTTGAGTTGCCCATAACCCGAAAATTGTTTCTGGTGTTGACTAAAGTCTCCCAAACGCCTTCCGTATATCCACCAAATCGTTTGATGTTTTTGTGGTAGGTATTAAAAGCGACGTCATCTAACCAATGGGCAATACCATCTAAAATATACTCTCGGCATTCTCCTTTTACTCGCCCACGTAAGTCGATGCTTTTTGTGCAAGGAGTCATGATGCGCTTTAGTTCCATCTTGACCAATATTTTGGCCGACGGCGCTTCTCCCTCAGTTAATTGACCTAAAACGAAGTCAAAGTCGTTCGAGCCATAAACAGGGATGAGTCTTTCTGCTAAAGAGAGTATTTCAGATTGCTGCATTATTTCTGTTAAAGTATGTCGTTATTTAGATTATATCGGCTAAGCAAAGCGAAACTTAAGTATATCAATACTTCGTGTCATATAAGGTATGACATGGCGGTGCTTGGTCACATTTGTTGAAGAAACCGAGTGTTGAAAAAATCGAGGCATCATGGCGAAAGCAAAACGAGCGTATGTTTGTAATGATTGTGGCGCAGACTTCCCGCGTTGGCAGGGACAGTGTAATGCGTGTGGTGCGTGGAATACGATTACCGAAGTTCGTATCGCGGCATCTCCGACAGTTGCGCGCAATGAACGCTTGAGTGGTTATGCTGGTTCAGCAACAGAATCGAAAGTTCAAACCTTATCGGAAATCGACTTACAAGAAGTACCAAGGTTTACTAGTGGTTTTAAAGAGCTCGATCGTGTGCTTGGTGGTGGCGTTGTTCCTGGTGCTGCAATTCTGATTGGTGGTAACCCTGGTGCGGGTAAATCGACATTGCTGCTGCAAACTATGTGTTTGTTGTCTGCGCAAATGCCAACACTCTACGTCACTGGTGAGGAATCACTTCAGCAAGTCGCGATGCGCGCTTCTCGTCTTGGTTTACCAAAAGAGCATCTTAAGATGCTGTCTGAAACCAACGTTGATAAAATTTGCCAGATCGCTGAGAAAGAACAGCCGCGCATTATGGTTATTGACTCGATTCAAGTCATGCATGTGTCTGACGTTCAGTCTTCACCGGGCAGTGTGGCGCAGGTGCGTGAATCGGCAACGGCATTAACGAGGTATGCGAAGCAAAACAACGTTGCAGTATTTATTGTTGGTCATGTAACAAAAGATGGTACTCTTGCCGGCCCGAAAGTGCTTGAGCATATTATTGACTGTTCAGTACTACTCGATGGTGGTACTGATAGCCGCTTCCGTACTTTACGCAGCCACAAAAACCGTTTTGGTGCTGTGAACGAACTTGGCGTCTTTGCTATGACGGGACAGGGGCTGAAAGAGGTTAATAATCCTTCGGCAATCTTCCTATCCCGTGGTGAAGAAGAGACATCTGGTTCTTCTGTGATGGTGGTTTGGGAAGGTACACGCCCTCTATTAGTAGAGATTCAAGCGTTGGTCGACTACTCACAATTGGCAAACCCACGTCGTGTAGCGGTAGGTTTAGAACAGAACCGCCTTTCTCTATTATTAGCAGTGCTGCATAAGCACGGTGGTCTACAAATGGCAGACCAAGATGTGTTTGTGAATGTAGTCGGTGGTGTGAAAGTCACAGAGACCAGTGCAGACCTTGCTTTAGTTATGGCGCTTTTATCAAGCTTTCGTGACCGACCATTGCCGAAAGATGTCGTCGTGTTTGGAGAAGTTGGCTTGGCGGGTGAGATTCGACCTGTACCAAGTGGCCAAGAGCGTCTGAATGAAGCATTCAAGCACGGCTTTAAGAAAGCGATCGTACCAGCTGCGAATATGCCAAAGGGCGGTATTCCTGGTATGCAAATCCATGGTGTAAAAAAACTATCGGAGGCTATTGAAGCATTTGATGAGTTGTAAACACTATCTTGTGCCCCAATTTTAGGGGTAATAATAATGTTGAATCTATCCTTAATATAATCGAATTAAGCACACAAATTGCGAAGTTTGACTATTATTTGATGGTGGAAAATCGACGTTAAAATTTTTTTTGTTCCAATGGCACGCAAAGGTATCCGTCTTGACAGATTGTGATATACTCTGCGCGCACTTTATACCTTATTAACAGAGTAAGACAATGACTGATTTATCAAAATACAGAAACATTGGTATTTTCGCGCACGTTGATGCGGGTAAAACTACCACAACTGAGCGTATCCTGAAGCTTACTGGTAAAATCCATAAGACTGGTGAAGTACACGACGGCGAGTCTACAACTGACTTCATGGAGCAAGAAGCTGAGCGTGGTATTACAATCCAGTCTGCAGCAGTAACTTGTGAGTGGAACGGTCACCGCCTGAACGTAATCGACACTCCTGGACACGTAGACTTTACAGTTGAAGTATACCGTTCACTTAAAGTTCTTGACGGTGGTATCGGTGTATTCTGTGGTTCTGGTGGTGTTGAGCCTCAGTCAGAAACAAACTGGCGTTACGCGAACGACTCAGAAGTTGCTCGTCTGATCTTCGTAAACAAACTAGACCGTATGGGTGCAGACTTCTTCAACGTTGTTGACCAAGTTAAGAACGTACTAGGTGCAAACCCACTAGTTATGACTCTACCTATCGGTCGTGAAGACGATTTCGTTGGTGTTGTAGACGTACTAAACCGTAAAGCTTACGTTTGGGATGACACAGGTCTACCAGAAAACTACGAAATCCAAGACGTTCCAGCTGACATGGTTGACGACGTAGAACAGTACCGTGAAGAGCTAGTTGAAACTGCTGTAGAGCAAGACGACGACCTAATGGAAGCTTACATGGAAGGCGAAGAGCCGACTATCGATCAACTAAAAGCTTGTATCCGTAAAGGTACTCGTGATCTAGCGTTCTTCCCAACGTTCTGTGGTTCTGCATTCAAAAACAAAGGTATGCAACTTATCCTTGACGCTGTTGTAGATTACCTACCAGCTCCAACTGAAGTTGATCCTCAACCACTAACAGATCCAGAAACTGGTGAGCCGACAGGTGAAGTTGCTACAGTTGACGCTGACGCGCCACTAAAAGCACTTGCGTTCAAGATCATGGACGACCGTTTCGGTGCTCTAACATTTATCCGTATCTACTCTGGTCGCATGAAGAAGGGTGACACAATCCTTAACTCTGCAACTGGTAAGACTGAGCGTATCGGTCGTATGTGTGAGATGCAAGCTGACGAACGTAACGAACTTACTGAAGCTCAAGCTGGTGACATCATCGCTGTAGTAGGTATGAAGAACGTTCAAACTGGTCACACTCTATGTGATCCTAAGCACGAATGTACTCTAGAAGCTATGATCTTCCCAGAACCAGTAATCTCTATTGCTGTTTCTCCAAAAGACAAAGGTTCTACTGAGAAAATGGGTATCGCGATCGGTAAAATGGTTGCAGAAGATCCATCATTCCAAGTTGAGACTGATGAAGATTCAGGTGAAACTATCCTGAAAGGTATGGGTGAACTTCACCTAGACATCAAGGTAGACATCCTTAAGCGTACTTACGGCGTTGAGCTAGAAGTAGGTGCTCCACAGGTAGCTTACCGTGAAACTATCACTCAAGCAGTTGAAGATAGCTACACGCACAAGAAGCAGTCTGGTGGTTCTGGTCAGTTCGGTAAGATCGACTACCGTATCAAACCAGGTGAGCCAAACTCTGGCTTCACGTTCAAGTCAACAGTTGTTGGTGGTAACGTACCTAAAGAATTCTGGCCTGCAGTTGAGAAAGGCTTTGCGTCAATGATGGATACTGGTGTTCTAGCTGGCTTCCCAACTCTAGACGTTGAAGTTGAACTATTCGACGGTGGTTTCCACGCAGTTGACTCATCAGCAATCGCTTACGAAATCGCAGCTAAAGGTGCATTCCGTCAGTCTATGCCTAAAGCTGGCGCGCAACTTCTTGAGCCAATCATGAACGTTGACGTGTTCACTCCAGAAGACAACGTTGGTGACGTAATCGGTGACCTTAACCGTCGTCGTGGTATGATCAAAGACCAACAAGCTGGTACTACTGGCGTTCGTATTAAAGCAGACGTTCCTCTATCAGAAATGTTTGGTTACATCGGTCACCTACGTACTATCACTTCTGGTCGTGGTCAGTTCTCTATGGAGTTCGCACGCTACGCAGCTTGTCCAGCAAACGTTGCTGAGCAAGTAATCGCAGAAGTTAAAGAGCGCGAAGCTAAGAAGTAATTCTTAATTTAACTCTTTAAGATCTCAAAGCCCCGCCTTGTGCGGGGCTTTTTAATATCTGTCGGTAAACCTATCTATAGGGCTTTCCAACATCTATTACTGACTTTACTTTTCTTTTAATTGAATCGTTTCAAAATCACGAACGGTACTGCGTTCAAATTCAGCAATCTCTTCTTTTATCCACTGACTAAACAGCTGCGTTTTTTGACGCTTTAAATACCCCGTTGGCGCACAAAGGTAATAGGCATATTTGGGTTGAATTCCCACGTCGCCGATTCGAACCAGTTTACCTTCTTGAATATAACGATACGCCAAACTGTGTTTAACCAAAGCGACGCCTTGTAGAGAAAGTGCACCTTCCAGTACTAAATGCGAACCACTGTATTTTAGGGTCGGCTTCGCTGCTTTATGGCCCAGTGTTTCAAGCCACAAATTCCAATCCAGATCGGGCCATAAATCTTCAATTAACTCCGCTTTCTCCAAGTCTTCTATATGGTAGATATTGTGCTCTTTCTGATAAACCGGATGGCAAGCAGGGTAGAAGACCTCATCCATTAGCCACTGTGACTCAAGGTGCGGATAATCGCCATGTCCATAGCGAACGCAAAGGTCAATTTGACTGTCTTGGAATGACACCAGCTCGTTCGTTGGTTCCATTAACAAGGAGATATCTGGATGACGTTGCCGAAACGCTGTGATTCTTGGTACTAACCAGTGGTGGGCAAAAGAGGGCAATGTTGAGATGGAGAGGTGATTTGGGTTGGGATCTTGGTTAATCAAACGCACACCTTGTTGGAGGTGGTCGAACCCTCGCTCAGCTTGGGTAAATAGCAAACTCCCCTCTGGTGTGAGGAGAATCTTTCGATGTTGGCGCACAAACAAATCGGTACCAAGAAACTCTTCTAGTTGACGTATCTGCTGGCTAATCGCGGCTGGGGTAATAAACAAGTGCCTTGCTGCCGCTTTAAAGCTGCCCTCCTTTGCAGCGATGTAGAAGTAGTACAGCCCTTGTAGCGGAGGCATACGCTCTTTCACATTAGTTTTCCTTAACTCAATGTCAGATTCTATCGTTTGAGAATAACAGGGTAGTCACTGATTATTGAGAGGTCAATGTGAATCAAAAGGAGGAGATATGAACAATACCGTGCAAACTTATGGGCGATTAGCCTCGAAGCCACAACAACGTTTGGTTCAGTTTATCTTTTCTAAACTCTCTATTTGGAGAAAGAACTACCGAACACGGCGTCATCTCGCAGAGCTGCCAGAACATCTTTTGGATGACATTGGTTATAGTGAAAGAGAAGTGCGAAAGGAAATTAATAAACCGTTTTGGCGTGAGTGATTGGGTTGAGAAATAAAAACGCTCCCTAACTGGGAGCGTTTGACAAGACAGTGTAGGGTGATGAATTGATTACAGGTCTTCTTCCCACACAACCATTTCACCTTTTGGCCAGTTGTGACCAATTTCATGATATTTCTGCTCTAAGACATGACGCTTGATCTTCAAGGTCGGAGTCAGAATACCATTTTCGATGCTCCACGGGTCTTGAATCATCAGCACACCTTTTATTTGCTCGTGTGATTCCAGTTCTTGGTTCATGCGAGCGATCACTTTGCGAGTCGTTCGTGCGTAACGTTCTTTGTCGAAGTCCGGGAAGTCGTGTGGCACCACCAACAAGATAGGTCCTGGTAAGCCTAGGCCAATCAAACACATCATTTCGACGCGGCTGTATTCGAACAGTTTCTTCTCAATAGGAACTGGCGCAACGAATTTACCTTTTGAAGTTTTAAAGGTGTCCTTCTTACGACCTTGGATAGTCAGGTAACCGTCCGCATCGATTGAGCCAATATCCCCCGTGTGCAACCACCCTTCGGAGTCAAACGACTCTTGCGTAGCAATGTCGTTCTTGTAGTAGCCAGAGAACAAGCCTTTACCGCGAACCATGATTTCATCATCGCCAGCAATCTTAAGTTCAATACCTGGACCGGCATTACCCACTGAGCCAATCTTATCGGCACGGAACGGGTAGTTTAGTGTGCTGTAGGCGAAAGACTCCGTCATGCCCCAAGCTTCAGTGATATTCAAGCCTACGCTGCGATACCACTCGAGCAATGCTGGTGATACAGGCGCAGAGCCACAACCAAGAACACGTGCTTGATCTAAACCAAGGCCATCCGCCAGTTTCTTCTTGATAAGTGAGTTAATGAACGGGATCTTCAACAGAATGTTGAGCTTTTTCTGTGGAAGCTTGTCTTGAATACGTTGTTGGAACAAGGTCCACAAACGAGGTACAGAAATAAACAGCGTCGGACGATGCATTTTCACATCTTCGATAAAGGTATCGAGAGACTCTGGGAAAGCGGTGGTAACACCACCCATGATGGATGAGCCGAAGATGTATACACGCTCGGTAATATGAGCAAGTGGCAAATATGAGAACAAACGGTCGTTTTCTTGAATACCAATATGATTAATCAACTGTTGAACAGACCAACTGAACGCGCCGTAGGTGAGCATTGCGCCTTTCGGCAGCCCTGAGGTACCGGAAGTATAAACCAATGACATTAGCTTATCGTCAGTGTGTTGAGGGCGCTCTTCACTTGGCATTACATTGGCGATCAGTTCCTTGTACTGATATTGGCAATTAGGTGCAGTGTCATAAGGTAGCGCAATACTAATTAAATCTGGCATTGCATTAATGACTTGCTGCGTTGCGGCTGGATCGTCTAACTTACCGCCGATCAAAGCTTTACTTTCACTGTGGGTAATACAGTACTCGATAGTATCCGCGCCAGCTGTCGGGAAAATTGGCACACTAACATAGTCACCAAGCATCATCGCAAGATCGCAGATAAACCATTCGGCACAGTTTTTCGATACTAATGCCACTTTGTCCCCAGGCTTTACTCCGAGGTTTCGCAGTGCAGACACAAGTTTTAGTGCTTGTTCAGCAACTTCAGCATAAGTGAACTCAACAAACTGTCTGTTGATGATTTGCTTTAGATAGACTTCGTTTGGGCGTTCCTTTGCCCATTTGAGAATCATTTCATTTGGTGGCGGGAGAGCGCAGCCAGTAGCGACTTTAGGGTTAGGCTGATTCATGTTAAGTGACTCCATGTCTTTTACTTGTACTTATAGTTGTTAAAACATTGTTAACTTTAGCATGTTCAATCCACATCAGTGAGTATCATTGCTCATTTCTGTGCGTTTAATAACGTTGTGGGGAGTGTTAAAATTTTTGACGATATGCGGCAGGAGAGTAGCCCGTTTTTTTCTTGAAGATCCGAGAAAAGTAAGACACGTCTCGGTATCC
>Ga0209272_10002387_pt1 | contig 10572 bp, 8 predicted proteins | sample tdDd002_FD_187125 | JGI IMG/M metagenome (GOLD analysis project Ga0209272, IMG submission 187125) | Marine sediment microbial communities from the Atlantic coast under amendment with organic carbon and nitrate - tdDd00.2 (SPAdes)... | ecosystem: Environmental > Aquatic > Marine > Coastal >... | reverse complement strand
GCAGGAAGAACTCAGGATTCAACCCGTCAGATAGTCGAGATAATCGAGAAACTCCAAGTTCGCGCCGTCGAGGCTGGAGCCGCTACCAAGCAGAGCTGTGAGATGATCCGTGGCTGCGTCGCTCAAACCCACTCCACAGGCGAAAAGATCTCCGAGATTGAACAAGCTGTCACACAGATTGCGGCAATGAATATTCAGATAGCCAGTGCCTGCAGTGAGCAAAACTCGGTGACCGAAGACCTCAGCCGTAGTGTAGAAACCATCAACGTCTCCTCATCGGAAGCGGCAACCGGAGCAGGACAGACCGCTCAAGCCTGTATCGAGCTAAGCCAACTATCTTTGGGTCTTAAGAGCATGGTGGACCAATTTAAGACCGCTTAGTTTAAGTTAGTTTAACTATCAGAATTACTCTATACCCTCCCCTCTGGTTCCCGAACGCTCAAGCTCGGGAACCTGTTTAATACCTCATTAAAATCTGAACACTTAACAATCACTGACCACGCTAATAGAAAAGAATTTCTAATCTAACAAGCGATCACTCAACTCTCCCTCTTCCTATGCAGAAACATTGCATTAGCATCATTTTATTTAGCAGTATCTGACCAAATAGGCTTCGCTGGATTTTATGCTTACTTTGACATTCAAACAGCGATTTATCCTGTATTAATGATTTAAATCATAGATTAATAGCCTAAGGTCATTAAACTACCGCCCCTCGTTGCCACGAAAGCACCTAGCATCATCTGCTTGAGTCTCTTGTGCCGCCTTCATCTTTTAAATCTATACAAAGGAATGAAACACATACGTCATGATGAATTATAAAAACTTATCGGTGAACTATAAAATAGCACTGGCCTTTACTTGCATCGCAGTGGCAGTAATAGGCTTAGGCATATACCTGGTGTCAGAACTGCAAAAAACCCGTGACAATGTGCTGTTCTTTGCCGATGACGTCCTCCCCAGTGTGTTACTCGTCGAGAAGATAAAAGCCGCCCCAATCACAATCCGTGAGATGCAGTTCCTGTTTCTTTCCAATATCGACGATCCAAACCTCAGCCGCTGGCAGCAAGAAAACCGCAAGATAACCAATGATGTCAACAAGATGCTGGATATCTATGAGCCGACAATCATTACCCGAGAAGAGCAACAATCTTTCGACCGGGTATCGCAAGCCTGGGACAACTACCTGAACTCTCAATCCGGTTTCGATGAACAGCTTCGCCGGCGTCAGCTAGCTAGCGCCAACCAGATACTGCTGGACTCATACCACGAATTTGAGCAATTGCAGCAAGCCCTGGCCGATTTAACCCAAATTAATACCGCCTTCACAGTGCAAGCTCGCACTGATACCCTTGATGGTGTGAGTGAGGCGACGACAATGACCTATTCCGGCATCACTGCGCTGTTAATGCTTATGGGGTTTTTAACCTTTCTGCTCGGTAGACAAATTCTTGCCCCGCTGCATGAAGTTATGGCCATGGCGAAAGCGATCGCCACAGGCAACTTAGCCTATGAACTCAAACGAGAACAGATAGGTAACGATGAACTTGGACAACTGGCCGACTCCTGTATTAGCATGCAGAACAACCTACGGGTACTGGTAGAGGAGATCGGCGCAGCCGTGGTGCAGCTCAGCGCCTCCATCGAAGAAGTGAGCGCCATCTCGGAGCAGTCATCTCAAGGCATGTCACAGCAGCAAAATGAGATCACTATGGTTGCTACTGCGATGCAGCAGATGCAGGCGACCGTCAACGAAGTAGCCATGAATACCGAAGATGCCTCGAGTTCGGCAAATTCGGCAACCGAACGTGCCGAACAAGGCAGTAAAGAGGTTCAATTAAGCATCGGCGAGATCCAGCAGGTTTCAGAAGTTATCGAAAATGCCGGACAGATGGTGGCTCAACTGGAGCAAGACTCCACGAGTATCTCTATGGTGGTTGATGTTATAGGCAGCATTGCCGAACAGACTAACCTGTTGGCCCTGAATGCGGCCATAGAAGCGGCGCGTGCCGGTGAGCAGGGACGAGGCTTTGCCGTCGTCGCCGATGAAGTGCGTACGCTGGCAGGAAGAACCCAAGATTCGACCCGTCAGATTGTCGAGATCATCGAGAAACTACAACTTCGCGCCGTCGAGGCTGGAACCGCGACGAAACAGAGCTGTGAAATGATCAGGAATTGTGTAGAGCAAACCCACTCTACAGGTGAGAAGATCTCCGAAATAGAACAGGCCGTAACACAAATCGCGGCGATGAACATTCAGATAGCCAGTGCCTGTAGCGAACAGAACTCGGTGACAGAAGATCTCAACCGTAGCGTAGAAACCATCAATGTCTCCTCATCGGAAGCCGCAATCGGAGCAAGCCAGACAGCTCAAGCCTGTATCGAGCTGAGCCAGCTCTCTTTGGGCCTCAAAACTATGGTCGAGAAATTTAAGACAACGTAAATAAAGCTGGCTTGTCAGCGATCCCAAGTGTCCGGCTTGGGATCCTGAATGAGTACCCGGCTCGATTCTCATTCAATCAAGCATAAAACCTATACAAAAAACGACCCAACTTACATACATTGAGCAAGTGCCCCCTTCTTGCTGGCCGCCAGTACACAACCTCGCTCACTATCTGATGCCGCTTTGCAGTCTGCCATCATGGTCTTAACGTCAGGTGCCATACTGCCCAACACTTTTTGGGCGTGTTTAACCACCTCATTACACTTCTCAACGGGAACGGGATCGTAATTACTGCAGCCGCTGAGCAAGGTGACGCAGAAGGCAAGGATGAGTAAAATTAAAGATGTCACTTTCCTGATATTTAAAATTGGTAACATGTTGCTTCCTTAAACTTGATTAGGGACTTTGTTAATAAGGAGAATGGTACGATTTTTTTAACACTGAGATCCTCTCCAGTCGATCACAGTTCTTCTCATTAGAAAATGATAGCTAACTTTAGCCTAATCCCCCTGTTTTTATTACAATGGGCAATAAGAACGTTACAGAGCTTAAATTAAACTCAAAGATGGCAAAACCAAATAAGAAAGGCCCCTCCCGAACCATCGACATTTTCTGCGCTAAGTGTAAGACTCAGTTGTTTAAGTATCGCAAGGGAGGCAAAGGCGCCTTAGTCAAATGTTTCAAGGAGCGCATTGTCGAGGACTACACGACCCTCCCCTGCACCTGCCCCGGATGTGGCCAACTGTTTGCCCGAGATACCTTAGTCAGAGGAGCACCAGCATTTAAGATCGTGGGCGGAAAGGTCACGTTCAAATAATTCACCACTCCTGTCAGCCGCAGCACTTCAAAGAGATCATAAATTGAATAACTATTTTGACAGCCCTTTTGCGGGAAAATCACTTAAAGAGCAGGTAAGTAACCCTAATATCATCGTCGGAAGACATAGCTACTACTCGGGTTATTACCACCAACACAGCTTCGATGATTGTGCTCGTTACCTTCTTGCGGACAGAGACGATGTCGATAAACTCATTATTGGCCATTATTGCTCTATTGGCTCAGGAGCCGTTTTCATGATGGCAGGCAATCAAGGTCATAAAAACGATTGGGTGAGTACTTTTCCCTTTTATTATCAAAACGCCCCACATTTCACTGAAGCCTTTGATGGATTTGAAAAAGCGGGAAATACCATAATAGGTAATGATGTCTGGATAGGCAGCGAAGCCATGATAATGAGTGGGATAAAAGTTGGTGATGGGGCGATTATCGCCAGTCGTGCAGTGGTCACTAAGGATGTGGAACCTTATGCAGTTGTGGGCTCAAACCCTGCAAAACATATCCGATTTCGTTTTTCACAACCTGAAATCACCATGCTACAAGAGATGCAGTGGTGGAACTGGAGCGATGATGTTGTGAAAGCCGCTATGCCACTTTTATGCTCAGCCGATATTTCAGGTCTATATCAATATTGGCAACAGCAAATAATGTCATAAGCGGGTTGCCGGAGAGCTGACAACCTCCGGCGTTCACCTATTTTCGACACCTAACTCTACCGATAAAGAGAGTCGACATACTTCTGTATCGGCTGGGGCAAGAGATCTTGTGGGTGATCGCCACCAAAACTGGCCAATTTGCTCTCTCCCGAAAAATTGGTACTGGCGACAGGTTTTTGTGAACCGAGATCGTAAATGACCAACTGTATCTCTATCTTATCGGGCTTACCCGACCATTCAGTGTTTCTCTCTTCCCAATGTAAAATCTCGGGTTTCACATAATAACCAAATCCTTGTTTATCGAGCATGTTTAAGCAGCTTTCACCATGGCAATCGGTAGTCACATCGACTTTTACTGTCCGTTTCGAAAACGCACTCCTCACAGCATCGCTCGTCATACGGCCAGAACCCGGGTACTTCTTATTACCATAGCGGCCATCCGCAGGTACGGAAATAATCACGCCAACGGCAGGGTCGAGTTTAACCTCTGGTTTTAGTAGTTCACTGTGTTGATAGGTAGAGGAACAGCCCGCCAGCAACACGCCACCCGCAAGCATACAAATATGCCTTTTCATGTTTAGTCTCCTGATTTGATACGCACACCATATGCTCGTACCACAACAATTTATTTAGCTGCTGATAGTAAGCTGAATTGTTCGATAAGAAAATCGAGAAAAGCACGTATATGAGGTTTTGGATACTGAGCGCCCTTATAGATAGCAAATATCTCACCACTGCCCTGCGCGCCATGAGTAGCAGACCAGTCGGGCAGAATTTCGATGAGTTGTCTGTTCTCGACATAAGGTTTAACCATCCAGCCGGATAACAGAAGTACTCCGCCTCCCTGCAGTGCGGCACTTAACAAGGGGGAGCCTCCCTTAGAGATTAAATTCCCGCTAACCAAGACCTTTTTGCTGACTTTCCCCTTACTGAAATGCCAATGATTACGTTGCCTCTCATGGCTTATCAGCAGACAGTTATGTTGTTGCAGATCTTCTGGTTTGCAAATTTTTGAATGGCTTTGAATATAATCGGGCGAGGCCACCAGCGAAGTATGGTTGGTGAGCAACTTACGCGCCTTTAAACGACTGTCCTGTGGTGTGCCAATCCTGATAGCCAAATCGATATTTTCACTATTAAGATCGACAACTCTATTGTCTAACTCCAGTTCGAGCTGAACGTTCGGGTAGCGCTTAAGAAATTCAGGAATAAGTGGAGCAAGGTAAATATTACCGAAACTTTCAAATACGGATATTCGCAGCATTCCCTCGGGATCAGGGTTACAGCCCTTCATTTCGCTCAGCAGTTTATCTGCATCCTGAAGTAATCTGGCCGATTGCAGGTGAAAATACTGGCCCTCTTCGGTCAAAATTAACTGACGTGTACTCCTCTTAAAGAGGGTGGTCTGTATCAGGGCCTCCAAATTATCGATATTACGGGCAACGGATGAGGGAGCCATGTTGAGTGCCTGTGCTGCCTGTGAGAAGCTTCCCGACTCAACTACCTGATCGAACACCTTAATCAAATCTAACATCTGTTCCCCTTGATACCTGTCAAAACCAGCACTTGCCGTTTCTAACATCGATCACTTCTCAATATCTGTCACTTTTAATAATACTCACCTTTGTATTTAACGCAAAACAATCTCAGTTTTCATAACTATTCCGCCATTAAATCGAATAATGCACAATTCAGTCATCGCAACACGGCGACCCACTTTATTAATATCGAGAAAATGAAATGACTAAACGTATAGATCTGGCTAAGACTCAACCTGCTGCACTCACCGCAATGCTTAGCGTTGAGAGTTATCTTTCACAAACTGAGCTTTCCGCGAAATTAAAAGAGCTAATAAAGATACGTACATCTATGATTAACCAGTGCGCTTACTGTATCGAGATGCATACGGCCGAAGCTCTCAAGGCCGGAATCGAACAACAAAAGCTATTTGCCATATCGGCCTGGAAAGAGTCACCGTTATTCGATGACAAAGAGCGTGCAGTCTTAGCATTAACAGATGAGATGACATTAATTGCCGACTCTGGGGTATCCGATGCGAGTTATCAGGCATCAGCGGAGAAGTTAGGAGAGGAGCAGCTCGCTGAGGCCATGATGCAAATAATTATGATCAACGCCTGGAATCGCTTTGCATTGGCAACACAAATGAAACACTAACTGAATACGGTTATTTAACTTAGATAGTTAGCATCAGGCCTCATCTGACTGAGGCCTGATACAAAAGAATTAATATCCATTATGGACTGAATGAGTTCAGGTGAAGGCTCTAAGTTTCAGGCTAGTAGCTCAAACCAGCCATGCAGAACTGCCCCCTCGTCATGCTGAACTTGTTTCAGCATCCAGCTCTATCTCTTTCATATATCAAGATTCAAGGGTGCTAAGGGGGTTGGACCCTGAAACAAGTTCAGGGTGACAAAGGATTATTTCAACTTATGGCTCATAGCCTGCCACTCGAAGCCCTTAGTCTTTAGCTTATAGCTTACGACTTACGACTTACGGCTTACGGCTTACGACTAAATTTACAACTGATAACTAAATGTCACCTTAGCATTACGCTCCTCACCAGGCATACCACCTAGGAACATCGCCTTATTATAGTAGGCCTCGTTAAACAGATTATTCACGTTAAGCTGCAACTTCCAGCTATCGGCCTGATAACTGATAGCGGTATCCACCACGGTATAACTCGGCACATAGCCGGTCGGGATCCCGAATGAGCTTGAGTTAGTGCTGCGCTCATCGACATATTTTGCCCCCAAACTGATGTCCAGCGGATTACTGAGTGAGAACCACTCGGCACCATAGGTAACCCAGGCACTGGCGGTAACATAAGGCACACCTTTCTGGCGGGTATCATAGCTGCTACGGGTTGGATCTTTCTTATCCCGCGCATCCTGATACACACCGTTAACGTTGATGGCCCACTGCTCATTGAGGTGCGCATTCATATCCAGCTCGACACCAGTGGTTTCTTCGCTACCATCGTAAAAGCTATCGGGTACACCTGGGCCGGAAACACCCTCCTCATAATCCGGATTAGTGTACTTCAAGTTGGTACGAGAACTCTTAAAGAACACCAATGAGGTCAACATCTGATCATCAAACGCTTTAACGCGCATCCCCAGATCGTCACTGATAGATTCAGAGTCCTGTCTGTCCGAACCGTCTCCATTGATACCCCCTAACATGCTATAGGCCGTGCGCCCCTTAGAGTGGTTAACGAAGAATGACAAGTCATCGGTCGGCATATAAGTTACGCCTAGGTTATAGGTGATGCCGTTATCGGTCGTGTCGGCTTCCGGAGTGGGCTCAGCAGCGCTGGCACGGTAGCGTTCATCGACACCGAAGTGCTCATAGCTCTGCTTGATCTCGTTAAAGGCAACGCCGATGCGAGTGGTGAAGCCATAGCCGAAATAGCCGACATGCTGCAGTCCGACGCCCCAAGCATTAACCTTCTTATTGTAGTTGCTGGTCATCAGAGGATCGTGATCCTCAAAGCTCCCTTCGGCCCAGTTTGGTTTGCGGATATCATAGATGTAGGGCAGTGCTCCCTGATAGATAACCTCACCCGCCTTATTCTTAATCACCTTATCATTGTCATAGATAGAGTACTGTTTGAAGCGAATATTTCGGTCTTCAAAGTTAGCATTCACTAACAGTTCGTTATCGATGCCGGCGAGCTCGAAGTCATATCGAAGATCCGCGAAGTACTGCCATGAGGTCTCATCGGCTGACACCTGACGGTACTCCTGGCGACGTGCCGCGAAGGGGTACAAGACACCGTCTTCGACCAGAGGCGCGCGTGGATCGGCGTTGATGGTACCGCGACGGTCCCAGTACACATAGTTATAGGCGCCTGTCTGACGAGAGAAACCTGAAGTGTAATCACGGTATTGAAGCTGCTGATTCAGGAACAGGTTGTCATTGAAGAAGATATTATGCGTTAGCTTGAACCTAAGCTCTTCGCCTTCATTATCCTTCGCCATCGGTGAGATAAGGCCCGCATGGCCAAATTCATAAGGGGTTAGTCCATCATTATTGGCTAACGAGTCGGCTAATTGTTGACGCTGAGTATCGGTCAATTGAAGGCCTTTGCCGCCCGGATCATTAATCAAGTCTTCCCAGCTTGCCTCGCCTGCCGTTTTGCCACCGACTGACTCAGCATTGTAAATTCGGATTGGATGACCGATAGAGTCAACGGCAATGGAATCTTTGATATAGGATGCCGACAACATCAGGTCCTGAGCATCGTCAAATACATATTTAAGTGAACTGTACACCTCATCTCTGTCGGTGCCGATTTCTCGGTACCCATCACTTCGCGCCGTTTTCGCCACGACCCGATAGGCCAGTTTTTCGCTCAAACCACCTGTGCTATCAAGGCTTAATGAGTAGGTATCCCATTGACCCAGCTCGACACCAATTTCATTTTTAGACTCAAATTGCGGCTTCTTCTCTATCAGGTTAATCACACCGCCCGCACTGCCCATGCCATAAAGCCCGGTCGCAGGTCCCTTAAGCACCTCGACTGACTCGACATTAGTCAGCGAACGCGTTGGATTAAAGGTGTTGCCCAGGCCTGCACCGCCATACATACCATCGTAGGTATAGTTTGCTCCCAGGCCGCGGATAACCAGGTTATCTCCGATACCATAGTTGTTTCCTGCCTGAGTCACACCACTGATGTTGCGCACTAAATCTTGCAGGCTGTTGACGCCTTGGGCGTTAATCAGCTCTTCATCGACGATCACCACAGCTGCAGGTGTTTCCATCAAAGACATGTCTGACTTGGTGGCAAGCCCTGAATTCATGACGACTTGATTCTGTCTTCCATAAACAGTAATACGCTCAACGTCCGTGTTTTCCAGCCCTTGTGCCTGTTCAGCGTGAAGCGTGGTAGGTAAAAATGTTGAAGCACAGGCCACAGCAAGTAGTGAAAAACGAAATTGATTCATCTGTTATCATCCCTCTTAAATATTTGAGCGAATGATAACGATTTGCATTTAGATTACAACACCTGTTTCAAGCCGTGATACAAATGTGTGCTTGATATGGCGGTTTTAGCGGGGGGTTTAGGCCGAGATTTACAATGTAAACAGAAACCAACTGCTTAAGAGATAATCAATCGGTTTCATCAATAGACATGAGGATATCTTAATGCGGTTATTTTATGAGCTCGCATTTCAATTCTATAAACTGTGGAGCTTGTCTGCAGTAGTCAATTAAGTGCTCGGTCAATCTATCGTAGAGGTCTTCCTTTACATAGGGTAACTCTTCAATATAAACCCGGCTGTCTAACTCGGTAGGTAAGAGGAAATGGCTGAGCCTATGTAGATCTTCTGCCGCCGAAAGCTTCGCTTCTTCACTCATTGTCGCCGCTATAACCGATTCACTCGAAGTAAATACCTCTCTCAAGAAGTCGATCAATGTATCAAATTCTCTATCCCAGTTGAGATTACCGTTATTTTGCGCTTCCCAGGCCAGCAATTCGATGGCGCGGAGCACCTCTCCTTGAAGGGTGTCAGCCTTGCCCGATGAGGGTACCAGGTTCTCCCATATCCACAGGGCAATATCTTGACTGCAGCCAATAAGTTGAACGGCACCATGGCCTTGTGATTGAATACATGTGTCTTGTAACTGAGAGTCTTGTGTTTGAGTCATAGGAATAAAATAGCGATTTAGATGATCGAACAGCTTAAAAGAATGAGCCTGACATTCTAATGCCAAGCTCATAACGAATAAAGAGGAAAACCAGAATTCAGAGTAAGCGGCGCTTTAACGACACACATCCAAGCATAAACAAGCCAAGCAGGGAAAGTGACCCGCCACCGTGCCCCTCACTACTGCTATCGCCACTATAGATCTCATCACGGTCACTGCTTTCCAGCGGCAGGGCATAAAGGTTATCGGTATCGTCCGAACTGATAGTGGCGACAATATCATCGAAGCCCACCTCATAAAGATCGATCAACACATCGTAATAATCTGTTGGATAACCGGTATGCAGCGTCGTTAACACCTCGAAGTCATCTTCACTCGAATCGCCAATAATGGTGAATATATCGGTAGAATAGTAGTGTACCCAGGGGCCTCCATCGCGACTCAAATAGAGTTCGGCATAGACATCGGCACGTTCATAACTGCCAAATCCGATTAAGTCGGCATCGAAGGTCACACTGAATGTCTGGTAAAAACCGTCTAGATCATTGTCTGTAAACAGCCGACTACTGGCCTCATAAATAGAAAACTCATGGAAGATAGGGTTGGCAAATTGTGCCGCTTCACCTGCCACTTTTTGCTTGGCGTACCTTAACGAGGTTTGACCATTTTTATGGGCCAGTATCACCTCCTCTCTGGTTCTCATCAGGCCTGTTTTGACCCCCTTACCGCTTGCCAATAGTTGCTGTTTTTGCTGGGCGAGTGTTTGCATTAGCTCACTATCCGCCGTGCTCAGTCCCAAAGCGCTCTGGTCAAACGGGTGCTGTGTATCAGAGCTACTAGCTTCATCGGATGTGAGTTGAGAAACTGTCGACTCACGTCCAACAGAGAAGGTTTGCTGAGCCAGACTTCCGCCGTCTAATACCTGACTTTCATTCAAGGTGTTGGCATGGGCTGGGG
>Ga0209272_10002386_pt1 | contig 10578 bp, 11 predicted proteins | sample tdDd002_FD_187125 | JGI IMG/M metagenome (GOLD analysis project Ga0209272, IMG submission 187125) | Marine sediment microbial communities from the Atlantic coast under amendment with organic carbon and nitrate - tdDd00.2 (SPAdes)... | ecosystem: Environmental > Aquatic > Marine > Coastal >... | reverse complement strand
TTTGACTAAGTGAATGAAGTCAAATTTGGGGTATTTTTTAATACATGTATCACTTTATTTGGACTTTTGATCAACCATTTCCATCAGATGCTCCATAAGAAGTGCACTCTTAACAGAAAGGGCAGTCTGAACCCCTAGTATCTTTAGAAAATCCAGTTTGTTCTCATCAACAGCCTTGGCCATATGCCAGTATCCTACCAAGTATCCTTTGAATCCATTGATTAATTCTAGTTTTTGAATAAAAAGACAACCTTCATCAACACCAGCTTGTGACTTTGAGCTTAAATCTTCATAATAATAGTAGTCTTCGATATTCATTTTATCAATCATTTCAAAAGTAATTATAGTATCGTTAATTTTGCACGTTGTATCATGATTACTAATCAAAACGACAGCTTGATTCACACCAACAGTGGCTTTCATTGCATCTTCAACAATAGGAAGCAATTTGGGAAGCTCAAGATTCTTGTTCATGTATTTATTCACATCAAATAAAGTACTATACATGCTCAGTGCGTGATTCAGATTTTTTATCTCATGATTTTTCTCAGCAACATATGTAGATAGCTCCATCATGAAATCCACTGTATCTTCTATTCGTTTGCCTATAGACATAGTTCCCCCCTCATATAACCTTCTCAAAAGAATTTCATTTGATCATTTATTCTATTGTGTATAGTTTCACCACTCAGTGCTTAAATCCTCTTTTATATGCCTATTACTCAAAAAAAAAAGAACCTACTTCCGACTGGTCAGAAGCAGATTCTCTACTTATTGATATTCGCTATCCGATTACATCTTTAATAACTCTAAAATAGTTTTTATAACACAATTTCTCAATTTCATCTTGTCTAAGTCCCAAATCTTGCAATTTTACAATAACCTGTTGAGATTTCGAAGTGTTTTCCAAACCTGTCACACTAGGAGATTCACAGCTGAAAGACTCTATGGTTTCAGCTTCTAAATACCCAAAATAGTCGAATCCCAAAGAGACATGATCAATACCAACCAAGTTGCTTGCTTCGATGATATGTCTGACGAATCCATCAATCGTTTGATGTAATGGATCCTCTGAAACAAACTCTTTATATGAGTTAATTCCGATCAATCCGCCAGTTTCCTTGATAAACCTTATCTGGTCATCTGAAATGTTTCTTGGATGATCACAAATACTCCTTAAATTAGAATGTGAAGCTATTAATGGCCTGCGCACAATCTTCGCAATATCCCAGAATGATTTTTCGTTCAAGTGAGAAACATCAAGCAGGATCCCCATGTTCTCAATTTTCCGAACGGTTTTTTCGCCGAGAACCGTTAAGCCTCTCTCACTATCTCCCGTGACGCCAGTAGCAAGTTTATTGGTCTCATTCCACGTCAGTGAACAATGACGAAGACCGCGTTCATACAACTCATCTAAAAAGTATGGCTTGTCCTCAATTGAACTCAGTCCTTCTGCACCCAAAAGCACTGTGAACTCTTCAGTATTCCATGAATCTATGAGTTCGCTATATGTTCGTGCCAGTTTAATATTTCCTTTATGTATTTCACTTTCCAGCGATGTAAGAATCTCTTTTGTTCTCTCATAAGATCGTTTGTCATTTGGCGGTTCAGGCCATATAACAAATATCCCACCCTTTACATTACCATTCTTCAAATCGTCTTTATGTCTCTCTCCAAAAGGATTCTTCTCACCATTCGCATATTGAATTGTCAAATCTGTCAGAATATCAGAATGTCCGTCAAATATCATATACGCTTCTCCTTTAACTGCCCAGTAAATTACCCATGAACAGACCAAAATAATTTCCAATAATGTATCCTAAAGTACCTACTAACATGATCGGTCCAATCAGTTTTGTCCATCCTTTTGATATTGCCATAGCTGCTGCTGTAGTCGGTCCACCAATGTTGGCATTTGACGCCAAGATAATTTCCTCCATGTCAAATTTAAGCAACTTACCAAATCCAAATGTAATTAACATATTTACAAGTACCATAATTGCACTAAAAATTAATAACATTGGAGACTTCGATAGAATGAGTGTTATTGAAGCTGGAATACCTATAACCATGAAGAATAGGTAAATTAGGAATGTACCAATTTCCTGTGCCCCTTTGATATTACTGAATACGTCTGCTTTCACCGTTGCAAGTATCATTGTAAGTGTCGTAATGATCAAGTATTTATTACCTAACAAATCGTTTAACATTGATAGTGTAAAGTTTGAAGTAGGAATAATTGATGAGAATAACTTCGCCAACTCTTGAGAAACAGCAACAATGAGGAATGCACTCGAAACTGCAAATGCAATATCTTTAAGTGAAATTTCTTTTCTGCCCCAGTATGCCGCTGCAATTGTTTCATTGCCTGATGTTTCTACATTTTCAACCTCTTTAACATGTGGATGAGGATAATATTTTCTGAATAATGTCATTGATGGAATTGCTATTAATACGAAGAAATATAATGCCATCAGCATATTATCTGCAACCACTGCTGCTGAAACAAGTTCACCAGGAATTTGGAATGAATCTGCCATTGCTACAAAGTTAACACCACCACCAATATAAGAACCGCTCATCATTGCAGCAACACTTGATAATTCAGGTATGTACTTATTGAGTGATGCAAAACCGATACCTGCTCCTAACATCGTTCCAAATGAACTGATCAAGAATATAATTAAGATTCTTCCACTATCTTTCCAAATCTTTTTTATATTACATTGGAATAATAAAAGTGGAATTGCAAGTGGTACAACGTAACCCCATACTGCGTCATATACAGGTGCATCAATCGGAATAACCTTTAAATTTGATAGTACCATTGCCCCCACAAGTGCTATAATCGCTCCTGACACTTTAGCTGCCCACTCGTATTTTTGTTCTAAATGAATACTAATGGCAGCCCACCCACTTATGATCGCCCAAAGCATCCAGGTATTGTCTGCACTAATTAATGTTTTCATAAAACCCTCCTCATATTCACTATCCCGAACAAGTTTTCAATATATTGAATAAACATAGTATATATCAATTGTTTCGAAAATTCAATATATTAAATTTCTTTTTATTATATTGAATTCCATCGATTGAGTTAGTAATTATTTCCCACGAAACAGAATAATTCTGATAAAATATTTATAGAGGTGACAGGCATGAATATTGATGTAGGATCAAAAATCCGTAAACTCAGAAAAGAACAAGGTTTAAGCATTGCAGCGCTAGCAGCTTCAGCAGAACTAAGCACAGGATTAATCAGCCAGATTGAAAGAAATATGGTTGTTCCATCGATTGTCGCTTTATGGAAAGTCGCTCAATCGTTAAATGTAAATGTAGGATACTTCTTTGATGAAGAAGAGGCCCAAAGCATAAATCCAGTTGTAAAAGCAAATAAAAGAAAGAAGATTGTAACTGACGATTCCGAAGCCCTTTATGAACTTTTGACTCCGGATCTAAATAGAAAAATCGAATTTCTGCGAATTACTTTGAAACGAGATGAGGCTTCTACAGAAGATTTGATCGGTCATGTTGGTGAGGAATGCGGTATTGTGTTAAAAGGAAAACTTGCAATTAGATTCGACAACAACGAGTATATACTCGAAGAAGGTGACAGTATTTCATTTGACAGCTCAAAACCGCATAAATATGTCAATATCGGCGAGAGCGAAAGCATCTCTATCTGGGCAATGACACCGCCATCTTTTTAACAATCGATATTATAAGCAACTCAGAGGGTATCTTCGCACAACACTCCCAGTTGTTTTTAATGACTAAAACACACGTAAAAAGGCACCTACAATCATACTTGTAGGTGCCTTAAATCATTTCATATATTTACTTCTTATATAGCTCTACAATCGTCTCCACATGTGTGGAGTGTTGTTAGTGGGTAGGTTTGCTTCTGTCATCAACTAAACATCTTATGAAATTATCCTACATTTACGAAGCTAGAACCCTTTTTTATCACTTTTTTCATATTTGACATTATAAAATCATAGCTGTTACCATCATGAGGTCTTACGCATGATGAACAATCTTTTATGCCATTTGTGCTTTTGTAATCCCCGCCACAATCACCTTCTAGCATATATAGAGGACAGTAACAAAATAAACAGTTGAATTCGTCTTTTCCAACACCCTCGTGACAAGGAAAAAACTCACATGACTTATGCTGATTGAACTTATAATTGCTTGTTTTAATTTTTCTCATTTTGTGTCCCCTTCTACACTATTGTATAGTGCGATGGTCTATATAACTTTTGGCAAACTTAGCAGCTCCATCTAAATCCTCTATGTTAGGTCGCCCTCTATGCATTAAGGTGAACTTTCCTCGGCAGTGATACTCATGGTTAGAAACCTTTAGATTATTCATTTCTGCTAATTTCTTTATTTGAGCGTATGTAGATTCAATGATAGCAGCAGAACTAACATTTACGATTTCCCCAACCTTAACATTAATATCTCCTAGAAAAGATTTTACTTCACTGGCTACACCTGTACCGTAGACCGAACTAGCAAGAAACAAAGCGTCTATATCCTCAGTAATTGGTTCTGAAACTGGCAAAGCTTCAACATTAACTTCTTTTGCAATAGCTTCAGCAAGTTTTTTTGTATTACCCGTCCGTGTAAAGTATCTAATTGCAATTTTCATTCTTACACTCCTATTCATATTTAAGGTTTACATATCCAATACTAAAGAACCGATTTAAAAAGTATACACATCTGCTTCAGCACCCATCGCACCTATGCTTGCCTCAACATCCTTCAGATAGTAAGGTGCAATAATTTTTTTGGGGAACATCTGTGCAATTTGCTCGTTCATACCAATAAAAGCGTCTTTGGTTTCATCAGAATCATCAAGAACCGCTGTTCCATATAACCTTAACACGTTCTCTCCAGCATACGAAGATATCGAAACCTTACCATCTTTTTGTAGTTGTTTGTGAAGATTCATCGACTTGGCTAGTACCATGTATAGTTTCTGGTTAAATGGAATAACAATGCCCATCGGTCTTACATCTGGTCCATTTTCTCCATTAGACGCCAGATAAAATACTTTGCTTTCTTGCATAAACTGCGCAACCACATTCATGTGCTCCATAATCATTCTCCTCTACTTATGTACTTGCTTCCTCTTTAAGATTTGATATAATTATTTCATCCGCTATCATTTCTGTAAATACTATTTTAAATGATTTGTACTATCAAAAATGATAGTAAGAAAGGAAAAAAAATGAACCCTCAATACTTAAGTGAATGCTCAGAATGCAAGATAAACGATGAAATCAAAGTCCAACTATGCCCTTACTGCATAGCACAAAAGGTCATTAAAGGGAAATGGAAACTTTTAATTTTTTGGCATCTGGAACAGGGTACGAAAAGGTTTAATGAATTGAATCGACTTATTCCCTGTACTCAAGCAACACTAAATCGTCAACTTAAGGAACTTGAACTTGATGGAGTTGTCCACCGTAAAGTCTATAACGTTGTTCCACCAAAAGTTGAATACTCCTTAACACCTCTGGGCAAGAAATTTAATTCGGTAATCGATACGATGGGAGTGTGGGGGCTGACTTATTTTAAGGCGAATGGTATATTGGCAGATGGAGAAGAGGCCGAAGGATTAATTCAGAATAAATAATAATCTGAACGACTTAAACTAGTAGAGAAATCGTAATTGACACAACTTATATTCATTAGAAAGGCCCACTCGTTTCTAATCGAGTGGGCCAATGTTTTTATGACGCGTTGCAAATCAGATTGATATATTATGCATAAAAGACATTCCTTTTAAGTTCCATTATTTCAGACATACCTTTGCTACAAGATAATTTAAAACGTGAACCAATCCTAAAATCGTACAAGAAATTCTTGGGCATGCTTCTGTTTCGACAACACTAGATACCTACTCTCACGTAACAATCAACATTCTTTCCAGTGCAATGGAGCACTAATCAGAGTCACTTTCAGACCTTATAAAAAAAAATTCACCACCATAAAGTCACAGAACTAAAAAGTTTGATGGCAATATGGTGGCAAACAGAGTATTTCAGCTAGTATAAACCGCTACAACGCAGTTATTTCAACATCAATTCAACGATCGTCTCAACATGCGGTGTATGAGGGAACATATCAACAGCCGCAACACGTTTCACAACATACCCAGCATCTTGCATCTGCTTCAAGTTCTCAGCCAGTGAAACAGGGTTACACGAAACATACGTGATGCCCTTCACGCCATACTCTATAATCTTCGCAAGTGTTTTTTCTTGAATGCCCGCACGAGGTGGGTCAACCACGATAACATCTGGCTTTTTCTTCACTTCGTCTAGCTTAACAAACACGTCGCCTGCTAAGAAATCACAGTTTGTAAGTTCATTCAGAGCCGCGTTTTCAACTGCAGCTTTTACGGCGTCTTCAACGATTTCAATACCTGTTACATGGTCAGCATGTTCTGCCATGATCTGAGCAATTGTGCCTGTTCCACTGAATAGATCAAATACATTTCTTGACTCTATGTGATCCATATATTCCATGGCTTTTGTATAAAGAAGCTCAGCGCCAAGTGTGTTCGTTTGGAAGAATGAATAGAATGACACTTTGAATTTCAGATCAAAGAGTTCTTCCATGTAGTAATCACGACCAAATAGAACATCGTATTCTCCGCGCACAACTTGTGCAACGCCATCATTTACGATGTGTAGAATACCCACGATTGTTCCATCAAGATCTAAATTTAATAGCATATCCACGTATGGCTTTAAATCAACTTCCATTGCTGATGATGTTGAAAGACCTATTAGAACTTCGCCTGTCTTCTTGCCTTTACGTACATTTAGGTTTCTAAGGTATCCACCAGTGTGTCGAACACCGTCATATTTTGGAATTTCACGTTCAACGAAATGTTTATGCGTCTCAGATAAAATCACATTGAAGTCTTTATCTGCAATTTTACACTCATCCACTGTAACAACATCGTGGAATCGACCTTTTTTATGCATTCCTAGAGTTAGCGGTCCACCCTTTTCTTCATCGCCAAAAGAGTATTCCATCTTGTTTCTGTAGTGATATATCTCAGGTGACGCAAGAACGCCGCCCCACTCATAACCTTCAACACCCAGTTCTGCTAAAAGACCCTGAACTTGCTGGCCTTTAATAGCCACTTGATCTTCATAAGGAAGTGTTTGACGTGCACATCCTCCGCATCTACCAAAGTGAGGGCAGAAAGAGTCCACTTCGTTCGGTGCTTTTTCTACAACTTCTAGTAGTGTAGCATCCACTCGACTGCTTCTTTTTTTCTTAATTCGCGCCTTCACAGTTTGTCCTGGCAATGCGCCTTTTATTTGAATTTTCTTGTCTTCATATCTTCCAATAGCTTTCCCAGGGAACTGAAGATCATCTATTTTAAGTTCGATAATTTCTCCGCGTTTCATATTTGCCTCCAAAATCTACTTGAGTGTGTTTAGACATATTAAAAAAGCTGAGAGTTTCCATCCCAGCTTTATTGTGATCATCTTCTATTTAGTCAGGCTTCATTATATATCATGATGAAAATCAGAACAAGTCTATAGTTTACGACAAGTTCTCTACTTTAGATATTCAAGTCGAGTCCTATCATAAGATCCATCGTCTTTTAATTGTCTCGTGACGCGGTCAAGATCATCTCGAAGTACTTTATGATTTTTAGACTTCGGAAATACATAATAACTTGTACGACTATCTAGAACCGGTTCTAATATCCTGATCTGGTCAAAAACACCCTTTTGCTCAAGATAATATTTTGCAACTGAAGGTGACTCCAGTATAACATCGTAACGCCCTTTGATTAAACCATCCAGCAAATCAACCGATGTTGGTTCTTCTAATATAGCCACTCCAAGTTCATCAAGTAGAGCATTGATAACATCTCCATATTGATACCCTCTTACAATGCCGATATTTTGAACAGAACTGTTAAATACGTTGCCATCAAATTTGACCATACTGTCTGATGGCACCATAAACTGATAGAGAAATGTCTCATAAGGTTCAATCGAGTAATCAAATACTTCAGCTCTACTTTCTGTAAAATATACGTCAACGGCTATATCTAGTTCTCCACTCGTGGTCATCTCCATCAACCGAGTCCACGGGTACTCTGTTAAGTTGTAGTCATCTTCACCATAACCAAGAAGAGCTAGAACGTCACGCATGTTATCAATGCCAATGCCTGCTGCACGACCATTTCCATCCGTATACTCAAATGGCGGAAAGTCTGTATATCCAATTTCAAGCGTAGGTTCTGAGCGATTACTCTCAGATGTGTCTGAAATGATTTCAGAGTCATTCGCAGTGATGTCTCCACTCGTGCTCATGCCCTCAGACTGAACACTTCTATTATCATTCTCCTGACAACCTACTGTTAAAAACAGCAAAACAAATATTAGAAATATCATAATCAATATTTTATAGGTATGTGTATTTAACCAATTCATATTCACGCAAATTCACCCTATCTATATGAAATCACCATATTCTTCTTAAAATACAAAAGAGGATTTTGTCGTTTGTCCAAACAACATGCCCAATCTATTCTTACCCCAATTTATATACAATAAAAAAGGAATGCAACCGAGTGTTTACACTCAAACTGCATTCCTTATAATCAATCACTCTTGAAGTTCCAACCACTCTTCCATCAGAGCATCATATTCTACTTTCATGGTGCCCAACTTGTCATAACGTGAAACCAATTTCTCATATCCAAGCTCTGATCCGTGAAGATCTGCTTCTAAATCTGTAATGATCACTTCTTTTTCGGCAAGCTCACGCTCAAGCACCTCAAGCTTCTTGGCTTTTTTCTTTTCCGCATTTTTCATACGTCGTTCATCAGAATCACGGTAATTTTTAGCCTTCTTCTGAGATGATTCAACAACGGCTTGGTGAGCCTGTTGATCTTTGAACTCTCTAAATGCTTCATATCCACCATCAAAACTATCAAGACCAGTAGGTGACAGATCAACAATCCGATTGGCAATACGGTTAATTAGATACCGGTCATGGGAAATGAACAATATTGTCCCATCGAAGTTTTCAAGGGCAAGCTCTAACATCTCTCTTGATGGTATATCAACATGGTTTGTTGGCTCATCCATTATCAAGAAATTTATGCCTTGTTCCATCATAAGACAAAGCTTAAGACGAACCTTTTCACCACCTGAGAGTGTGGCCACTTTTTTAAAGACATCTTCGCCGACAAATAGAAATCTTGCAAGTCGACTGCGACAAGGGCCTTCATTGTACCCTGTTTCTGCATTGAAGAACGACAGCACAGTTCGCTCTGGATCTTCAAACTCTATATCCTGAGCTAAGTAACCCATTTTAACTCTTGCACCCAGTTTAAAAGTGCCATCCATAGGTTCTTGTTCGTCCAATATCAGTTTGAATAACGTTGATTTTCCAATACCATTACGTCCAACCAGCGCCACACGTTCTTGATATCTTAGATCTAAATCTACATTTTCAAAGAGACGCATACCGTCATAGCCTGCGGCTATGCTTTCCATCGTGAGAACTTCTTTCCCTGTTCGACCGCTGGAATCAAAACTCATTTTAATACCACTTTTATCTTCGAATGGTTTATCGACTTTTTCAAGACGATCAATGCGTTTTTCCATAGCTTTTGCTTTAATGAACATGGCTTCACTGTCTGCATTTGTGCCCCATTGTCTAAACCGAGCAACAGCTTCTTCCATGGCTCTAATCTTCTTTTGCTGGTTTAAGTATGCTTTTAGCTGCAATCTAAGCCATTCATCTTTTTGGTTCATGAACTCAGAATAATTTCCGATCCATTCCTTGCTCACTTTTTTCTCAATTTCAACTATACGTGTCACTGTTCTATCTAAAAAGTATCTATCATGGGACACAATAACAACAGCGCCCTTATATTCTCGTAGGAAACCTTCTAACCATTCAACAGACTCAACGTCAAGATGGTTGGTAGGCTCATCAAGTAGCAGTAGATCTGGGGCTTCAAGCAAAAGACGACCCAGCATTGCTCTCGTTTTTTCACCACCGCTTAATGTCTCAAATGATTGTTCTAGGAATGATGTCACTTTAAGTCCTGTCACTATACGGCCAAGCTTTTCGTCAATTTCATAGCCGCCGTGAATTTCATATTTTTTCTGAACTTCAGCATAATCATGCATTAACGTTTCCAGTGCATCACCAGTGACAGTGCCCATGTCTGATTCCATTTGATGAAGCTTGTTTTGCATCTCAGTCAAATCTGAAAAAGCACTCATAAGCGTCTGCTTTACAGTCATGTTCTCGGGCCACTGTGGAATTTGTTCAAGATAACCCACGCGTACGCCTTTGGCCTTGTGGATAAAACCTTCGCTCGGGTCTTCTTGTCCACAGATTACACGAAAGACTGTGGTTTTCCCAGCACCGTTTCGGCCGATCAATCCCACGCGCTCATTATCTTTAATATCAAAGTGTATATCTTCAAGTACCATTTCGGCACCATAACTCTTTTTTAGGTGTTCTATATTTAAAACGATCATAACTGAATCCTCCTGTGCAAGTTTTCATCTA